>ERZ772881.865-NODE-865-length-30587-cov-11.438949_pt1 | contig 30587 bp, 25 predicted proteins | sample MGYA00580581_ERZ772881 | MGnify/ENA primary metagenome ERZ772881 (study PRJEB29015, sample SAMEA2737668) | human gut metagenome | biome: human gut; feature: human-associated habitat; material: faeces | place: China | collected 2012 ...
TGCCGCATCCGTAAGGCAGCAGAGCCGCCAACGGCTGCGCAACAGCGGATGATAGGAGCAGAGGCAAATCGTATAGCAGCTTCAAACGCGGCAACGCCGCGCTATGGGCAGTGCAATCGGCAAGCATTGCAGCTCTTCGAGCTGCTCGCTTGCAATGGAAAACGCCTTTCTTTTGGACGGTCACACCGCCCGTTTTCTTTCCCGGGAAAGAAAATGGGGGAGTGTGGTGCTGCGGCGCACACGCCGCATTTCCCCCGCCGCCTGAGACAGGCGGCGACATCTCCGCACCCTTTGGTGCAGAAAAAGGAGGCACTTTTGATGTCTTTCACCGAACATAACGTAAACGGTCTCATCTACGACACGTCCGATGTCATCACCGCCGCGGGGAGCGGCGCGGTGCACGCGTTCACGACGCGGCACGGCGGCGTGAGCCCTGCGCCCTACGATTCACTCAACTTTGCCGACAACAAGGGCGACACGAGCGAAAACTTACTCGAAAACTACCGCCGTCTCGGTGAGGCCGTAGGCTTTGACGCGAGCCGCGCCGTCGGCTGCCGCCAGATCCACTCTGACCTTGTCCGCATTGCATCGGAAGAGGACGCGGGCAAAATTCTCTGGGATGACCGTCCCTACGACGCCGACGGGCTCATCACGAACGTGCCGAACCTGCCGCTGTTCGCCTACGGGACGGACTGCTGCGTCATCACGCTCTACGACCCGACTTCGCGTTCGATCGGTGCGGTGCACGCCGGCTGGCGCGGTACGGCGAGCGGCATCGCGCTCAAGGCCGCCGTGTCGATGATGAGCTGCTACGGCGCCGATCCCTACACACTGCGCGCCGCCATCGGCCCGAGCATCGGCAAGTGCTGCTTTGAGACCGACAGCGACGTGGCCGACGCCTTTTTCGCCCTGCTCGACCCCGCGATGGACGAGCGCATCGAAAAGCGCGGCGACAAATACCACATCGATCTGAAGGCGATCAACCGCCTGTGGCTGCTGCGCGCGGGCATCGACCCCTCGCGCATCGACGTACACCCCGACTGCACGAAGTGCCACCCCGAACGCTACTGGTCGCACCGCGCGACGGGCGACCGGCGCGGCGGCATGGCGGCGATGATCTGCCTTACGGAGGATGCGCTGTGAAGCGCCGCCTCTCTGCGCTTTTGTGCGCGCTGACGCTCGCGCTTTCGCTTTCGGGCTGCTGGAGCGGCGATGTGAGCGACGACAGCAGCGGCGACTTCTGGGAGGAAACGCCGCCGGTGGAAGCGGACACCTCCTCCACCCTGACGCCGATCACGTCGTTCGCACTGCCGTATTTGCAGGGCGTGACGCTCGACCCCATCACCTGCCCCGACGGCATGCAGCAGACGCTTGGCGCGCTGCTCTACGAGGGGCTTTTCGTGCTGGACGAGTCGTTTGCGCCGCAAAATGTGCTGTGCAGCCGCTATGAGCACAACGACGACTGCACGAGCTACACCTTTTACCCCCGCGACGGCGTCAGCTTTTCAGACGGCAGCAGCCTGACGGCAAGCGATGTGCTCGCGACGCTTCGCCGCGCGCAGGAGAGCGAGCGCTACAGCGCGCGCTTTGCCAACGTCGCCTCGATGCGCGCAAGCAACGGCGCGCTCATTGTCAATCTCACGCGTGCGGACAGCGCGTTCCCCGCGCTGCTTGACATCCCCATCGTCAAATCCGGTTCGGAGAAGAACACCGTGCCGCTCGGCACGGGGCCGTATCTCTTCGTCACGGACAGCGACGGCGCATGCCTCAAGCGGAACCCCGACTGGCGCAGCGACGGCACGCTGCCGTTCGAGCGTATCGAGCTGCGCGCCGTCAAGGACGCGGACACGGCGTCGTACCTTTTCTCCTCGCGCGAGGTGCATCTGCTCTCGGCTGACCTGACGAGCAGCACGGGCGATCTGCGCAGCGCGGACACGGCGCTCACCGACTACGCGACGGCGAACATGATCTACCTCGGCTTCAACGCACAGCGCGCGCCGCTCTCCGATGCATCGCTTCGCAGCGCCCTCGCGGGTGCGATCGACCGCGCGACCATCACGACGGGCTACCTCGCTGGTCACGCCGAGGCGGCGCGCTTCCCGCTCTCGCCGCACTCCAGCCTCTATCCGACGGAGATGGCGTCGACGCTTGCTTCGCCTGACCTCGCCGCTGCGCTCGAAAGCGCGGGCGTGACGGAAAGCCGCCCCCGCACGGTGACGATCCTGGTCAGCGAGAGCGACTCGTTCAAGGTCTCCATCGCCGACTATCTGAGCCGCACGCTCTCGACCGACGTTCTGACGGTCAGCGTGCGCTCACTCCCGTGGAGCGACTATCTGACCGCGCTGCAAAACGGGAATTTTGACCTGTATCTCGGCGAGGTGCGCCTGACGGCGAACTGGGACATTTCGTCCCTCGCGCGCACCGGCGGCGCGCTGAACTACGGCCGCTACGCGGACGAGCAGTGCAACACGCTGCTCGATGCGTTCTCGCTCAATGAGACGGATCAGACCGCCCGCGCGCTGTACCGCTACCTTGCCCAGAGCGCGCCCATCGCGCCCATCGCATTCAAGACCGCGTCGGTCCTGACGCCGAGCGGCCTCATCGACGGACTGAACCCCACCGTCTCCTCCCCGTTCTACGGGATCGAGGGCTGGACTGTGCACTTTGACAAGGGATGAGGGCGTAACAAGCGGGATTTGTAGTTGATAAAGGATATCGTGGTTGCGGCATTGGCGGAGAAATATTGGAAAAGACGATACAGCTTGTTTATCGTGACTTTGGTAAGCGCCCCATTGCCTCAGGGTGTCATAAGGATAATATTCAGGCAGAACACTTTTATTTACGACACGGGTTTAAGAAAATGGATGTTATGGAAGGAAATGACTACCTACTATTATTTAAGATTCACCAATTGATCACGTTCAGTTTGCCGCAGCGCTCCCTCTAACCCTACGCTTTCCCCCATAACAACAAAAAAACGCTCCTCCGCATTCGCGGAGGAGCGTTTGCTTTTCTCGCTTAATACTGCCGCACCACGGCAACGACGCGGCCCAAGATCGTGCACTCGCGGCCGTCGATGGGCTGGTAGTCGGGGTTCGCGGGCATGAGCCAGACCTCGCTGCCCTTGCGCTTGAGCGTTTTGACCGTCGCCTCGTCACCAAGCAGCGCGACCACGATCTGCCCGTTCTGCGCGAGGTTCTGGCGGTGGACGACGACAAGGTCGTCCGGCAGGATGCCGACGCCGAGCATCGACTCGCCGCGCACACGCAGGGCGAAATACTCGTCATCGTGCCCGCCGGTGTCGAACGTCAGGTAGTCCTCGATGCACTCCTGCGCCAAAATCGGGTTACCGGCGGCAACATTGCCGAGGATCGGCACCTGGCGGCGGCGCGGGGCAAGCTCGTCGATCTCGACGGGCTGCGGCGCAACGGGAACGGCCTGCAGCTGCTTTTTGAGCGTGATGGCACGGCCCTTGCCCGCGCTCTTCTCAATGAGCCCCATCTCCTGCAGGTGCTTGATATGGAAGTGGACCGTGGAGGGTGACTTGAGTCCCAGCGCCTCACCGACTTCGCGCACAGAGGGGGCATAGCCGTGTTCGGCGATGCTCTCTGCTATATAATCGTATACGCGCTGCTGCATTCTGGACAGTTTTTCCATCTTGTGCGCCCCTTCCAACATTTGTTCGAATTTATGATACCACATTTTTCCCGAAATGCAACATCTGTTTTAGGATTTTATGTCAATTTCGCGGCTTTTTTCTGCCGCGAAATTTTTTGATTTTTTTGCGTCCGGCTATTGACAAATGCCGCTTGATGTATTATTGTACTAATTACTTAATACAGTGATACACAAGGAGGATCACTATGGACTGGAACTTCCGCAATGACCAGCCGATCTACTCCCAGCTGACACAGCGGTTGACGGAGGCCATCGTCTCCGGCATCTACGCGCCGGGAGAAAAGCTCCCCTCCGTGCGAGAGCTTGCGGTGGAGGCGGGCGTCAACCCCAATACGGTCCAGCGCGCGCTATCCGAGCTCGAACGCGACGGTCTGGTGTTTTCCCAGCGCACGGCGGGACGGTTCGTCACGGAAAATGAAAACATGATCGCAAATGCCAAGCTCCGCATTGCGGACGAGCGCGTGGGAGAATTTCTCCACTCGATGAAAACGCTCGGCTGCACGAGAGACGAAGTCATAGCTCTCATTCAGGGAGCTAAGGAGGAGGAAGAATGAGTATTTTTGAATGCAAGGCGCTCACGAAAAATTACGGCGTCAAAACGGTGCTCGACAGCATCGATCTCACGATCGAACCCGGGCGCATCGTGGGCCTGCTCGGCCCCAACGGCAGCGGCAAGACGACGCTCATCAAGCTCGCCAACGGCCTTCTGACGCCGACGTCGGGCGAAATTCTGATTGCAGGCAAGGCCCCCTGCCGCGCAACGAAGGCCATTGTCTCGTACCTGCCCGACCGAAACACGCTGCCCGGCTGGATGACGATCGCGCAGGCGCTTGACTACTACGGTGACTTTTATTCGGACTTCCGCCGCGGCGTGGCCGAAGCGATGCTGATGAACCTCGGCCTTGACCGCACACAGAAGATTAAGACGCTCTCCAAAGGCATGCGTGAGAAGACGCAGCTCATCCTGACGATGAGCCGCGACGCCAAGCTCTATCTTCTTGACGAGCCCATCGGCGGTGTGGACCCTGCGACGCGCGACTACATCCTGCGCACGATCATCGGCAACTACAGCGAGGACGCAGCGGTCATCATCTCCACACACCTGATCGCCGACGTCGAGCAGATCCTTGACGAGGTCGTGTTCCTGCGTGAGGGGCAGGTCATGCTCCACGAGAGCGTGGAGACCATTCGAGATGAAAAGGGCAAGAGCGTTGACGAGCTCTTCCGGGAGGTATTCAGATGCTGAGCAAACTGATCAAACATGAATTCCGCGCAACGAGCCGCATCATGTGGCCGGTCTTTCTTGGAATGCTGGCTCTGACGGCGCTGATGCGTTTTTCTCAACTGCTCCTGAACGGCGGGCACATTCCCTGGCTCTTACAGCTCATCGGCGTACTGCTGGTCATCGGCTTTATGATGGGCCTTGGTGCGCTGGCGTTTGTGCCGCTGGTGCTCTCCGCCGTCCGCTGGCGCGACCATGTGCTCAAGGACGAGGGCTATCTCACGCTGACGCTGCCGGTGAGCCTCCATCAGCTGCTCATCTCCAAGCTCATCGTTTCCGCCGTGTGGTATGCTGCGGCGTTCCTCGTGGGACTTCTCTCGCTGCTGATTGCTGTCTCCGGCTGGAGCACTCTCCAGTATGTCCCCGATTTTTTCAATGATGTTTTCACAGCGTTCTTCGAAATGGAGGCCTCGCTGCGCAGTCACGCGCTGCTGATCGTCTTTGAGCTTTTCTGCAATTTCGTCTTTGCCGTTTCTGCCGCCGAGCTCGTGGTCTACGCCGCCTTCTCCATCGGTTACAGCTTCAATAAGCACAAGACGCTCTGGACGACCATCCTTGTGCTCGTGTTCTTCCAGCTTGCGCAGTTCACCGCCATCGCCATGATCGGCGCGTTCTTCAGCGCCGATCCCACACGCTGGATGTATCTGGACATTCACAGCGCGCCCGCGAGCATCGAGCTGCTGCTCCTCTGGGGCATGCTCGGCGAACTTCTCTTCTGCGCGATCGGCTACGCCGTAACGTGGTACTTCACAACGAAAAAACTGAATCTCGAATAACGCGTTTTCGAAAAAGCAGCCGCGAAAGGTCTCCGCTTTTCCGGCTGCTTTTTTGCGCCCTTCTTTCGGCAAAAATTCCCCAGGGGCGAAAATTATGTCAACCGTTAGCTTCTAACTCACTCGTTTGAAAGGAGTCATCTCATGCAAATCCTGACTGTTTCCGGTCTTCAAAAGACCTACACCACGCGCTTTGGCGGCAGCAAGGTCCAGGCGCTCAAAAATGTCAACTTCACCGTCGAATCCGGCGAGTATGTCGCCATCATGGGCGAGAGCGGCAGCGGCAAAACGACGCTACTGAACATCCTCGCCGCGCTCGACAAGCCCACCGGCGGCACAGTGCTGCTCGGCGGCAAGAACCTCTCCGAGATTCCCGAAGAAACCGCCGCAGCCTTCCGCCGCGACAACTTAGGCTTTGTGTTTCAGGACTTCAGCCTGCTCGACACGTTCTCGCTCGAGGACAACATCTGCCTGCCGCTCGTGCTCGCGGGCAAGTCGCGCACGGAGATGCGCGACCGGCTCTCACCGCTCGCCTACGACCTCGGCATCGAGACGCTGCTCAAAAAGTACCCCTACGAGGTCTCCGGCGGACAGAAGCAGCGCGCCGCCGTCGCCCGCGCGCTCATCACCCGCCCGCAGATCTTGCTGGCCGACGAGCCGACCGGCGCGCTCGACTCCCGCTCGACCGACGAGCTCTTGAAGCTCTTCGGCGAGATCAACGCCTCTGGCCAGACCATCGTGATGGTCACGCACTCTGTGCGCGCGGCGAGCTGCGCCTCGCGCGTGCTGTTCCTGCGCGACGGCGAGGTCTCGCTCGAGTTAAAGCGCGGCAAGGACACGGATTCCCAGTTCTACCAGCGTATCACCGATGCGCTCACGCAGCAGCAGACGGGAGGCGAATGCGCATGAAGCCCACCTTTTACCCCCGCCTTGCGTGGATGGGTATCAAAAAGAACGCAAGGCTCTATGTGCCCTATCTTCTCTCCTGCGCGTTCATGGCAGCGATGCTGTATGTCATTGCGTACCTCGCCGTCACCCCCGCGCTCTATACGGTCAATGGCAAGGTGAACGGCTCCGGCACCTCTGCGGTCGCGATGACGATGAGCCTCGGCTCGTTCGTCGTATCGGTGTTCATCGCGCTGTTTCTCTTCTACACGAACAGCTTTCTCCTGCGTCGCCGCAAGAAGGAATTCGGCCTTTACAGCGTGCTCGGCATGGACCGCGGCGCACTCAGCGCCATTCTCTTCTGGGAGACACTTCTGGCCGCGGCGTTCACGCTGATCGCGGGGCTTGGCCTCGGCCTGCTGCTCTCCTATGTCTCGCAGTCCGCACTGCTGCGGCTTTTATCTCTCCCCGCCGCGGCTTTCACCGTGAGCCTTGCCGCCATCAAGCAGTGCGCCATCACGTTCATCGCCATCTTCGCGCTGCTCTATGTGCGCGGTGTGCTGTCGCTGCGCCACGCACAGGGCGCGGCGCTTTTGAAGAGCGAAAACGTCGGCGAAAAGCCGCCGAAGTCGCAATGGCTGCTCGTCATCCCCGGCCTTGCGCTGCTGCTCGGCGCGTACTACATCGCCACGACCATCAACGACCCCGTACAGGCGATGCTGCTCTTCTTCCTCGCGGTCATCATGGTCATTCTATCGACGTATCTTCTCTTCATCTCCGGCAGCGTGACGCTCTGCAAAACACTCCAGAAGGATGAAAAATTCTACTACAAAAAGCGCAACTTTGTTTCCCTCTCGTCGCTCACCTACCGCATGAAGCGAAACGGCGCGGGCCTCGCCTCCATTTGCATTCTCTCGACGATGGTGCTGGTGATGCTTGCCTCGACGGCGAGCCTCTATTTTGGCGCGGAGGACGCGATCAACACGCTTGCCGTCCAGAATCACTGGCATCCCACGGAAATGGCGGACGTCCGTGCGGAATTTTTCTCCCTCTACGGCAGTCTCTTCTTCCTCGGCATTCTTTTAAGCGTGCTGTTCCTGTTCGCAACGCTTCTGATGCTCTACTACAAACAGGTCGTGGAGGGGTATGAGGATGCCTCGCGCTTTGCCATCATGCAGCGCGTGGGCATGACCAAGCGCGACATCCGTGAGAGCGTGAACGCGCAAATGCTGCTCATTTTTCTGCTGCCGCTTGCCGCGGCGGCGCTGCACCTCGCCTTCGCCCAGCCGATGGTCTGGCAGATCTTACAGCTGTTCGGCATCCAGAACCTCACGCTGTTTCTCGGCGTGACCGGCGCGGCGCTGCTTCTTTTCGCGCTGCTCTACTGCGCGATGTACCGCCTGACGTCGAATGCGTATTTCCGCATCGTCAGCACTGGCGGCGCCGCGGCGTGACGCGCTTTACTATATAGAGAACGGGACGGAAATGTTCATTTCCGTCCCGTTCTTCTTTTTCTCTTTTTACACCAGCAGACCGTATTTTTCGACCAGCGGCGCAAGGGCATCTTCGGTGAGATTTCCCTCGTACAAGGCTCTTCCCTGATAGGCGCGCAGGCCCGCTTCCAAAAGCTCCGCGTCGTCGCAGATAAGGCACAGCGGCTTTCTGATCATGTACTGGTAGTCCGCCAGCGCGTCGACATCTGCCCAGGACGCGAGCTTCAGCGCGACCATCGGCCATTCGTCATCCATCGCGTCGGAGAGCTTGTCCTCCAAATCGCCGTCCGCGGCCAGCACCGCGCCGTGCGTCGCATCGGCGGGCAGGAAGAAGGCTTCCTTCTCCGTTGCCGCGGGAAGAAGGTCGAGGCATTCCGGTGCGGGACGAACGTATTCCGCGTCCTTGAGCGCTGCTTTCAGCGCGGCGATGTGCTCCTCCGTCGTGCCGCAACAGCCGCCGAAGAGGGCCACACCTGCCTTGAGCATCTCGGGCACCAGCGCGACAAATTCCTCCGGCGGGCAGTTGTACACGGCCTCGCCGTTCACGATCTCCGGCATGCCGGCGTTGGGCTTGGCGATCAGCGGCACGCGCGCGTATTTATGCAGGCGTTGGAGCTGCGGCAACATCTGCTCGGGGCCTGCCGAGCAGTTCAGGCCGAATGCGCTCACGCCCATGCCCTCCATCACGGAAAGCGCCGCGACCACGTCCGTGCCGGAGAGGATCTTGCCGCTCTCATCGCAGGTAAAGGACACAAGGATGGGCTTTTTGCTCATGCTGCGGATCGCCAGAACCGCCGCACGCGCATCGGTCAGCGTCATCATCGTCTCAATGACGTAGAGGTCGACGTCCGCCTGCTCAAGGCCCGCCGCCTGCTCGGTGTAAATGTCGACGAGCTCTTCAAACGACGCATCGCCGAGGGGGGCTAAAAAGCGGCCCGTGGGCGCAATATCGCCCGCGACCCATGCTTTTCCGTCCGCCGCCTGCTTCGAGAGCTGCGCGAGCGCTTTGTTCATCTCCTCCGTGCGGTTGAAGATGCCGCGCTCTTCGAGCTTCTGGCGGTTGCCGCCGAACGTCGGCGCGTAGAGCACATTCGAGCCGCTCGCCACATACTTGCGCTGAATTTCAAGGATGCTCTCGGGATGCTCGAGCACCCATTGCTCGGCGCTCATGTCGCCGGTGAAGCCGCGCTTTTGGAGCTCGGTGCCGGTCGCACCGTCCAAAATCACGGGAAACTGCATTTCCATAGGGTTTTCCTCCATTAAAAATTCCTGTTCGGAGCGATTTTCAAAATGTCAAACTGTCGGTGAACGCGCGGGAAAAGTCGTCGCGCCCGGAAAGCTCGAGATAGCGGCACTTTTTGGGAATCTCCGCGAGCTTTCGCCAGTTTTCCCCGTCGAGCGCCAGCATCGAAGCGCCCGCGAGCGCCGCGTTGCCAAGGGGTCTGATTTTACTAAGGCACGCGCGCGGCAGCATGCCGATGCGCACTACATTCTCGGGCGAGAGATAGTTGCCGAACCCGCCCGCGAGCTCCACACTCGCAATGTCGTCCGCCGTCACGCTGCGCTGCTCGAGCAGCACCCGAATACCGCCTGCCACCGCCGCCTTGGCAAGCTGCAGGTTGCGCACGTCGCGCGCCGTCAGGCTAACGGCCTTCGTCAGGTGAAAGACACCGTTGCCCTGGCCATCCTCGGTCAGATAGCGGCGCATGTCCTCCGGCGCGTCCTGCGGCGGCAGCAGCCGCCCGCTTTCGTCGATCACGCCTCGCTCCAAAAGCACGGCGACGAGGTCGACCAGTCCCGAGCCGCAGATGCCCTTTGCCTCTCCCCCGCCGACAATGTCGCAGAGGAAGCCCCTGTCATAGCTCACATGGCTCACCGCGCCCGTGATGCCCGGCATGCCGCAGCTGATGCCCGCGCCCTCAAACGCGGGGCCCGAGGCGACCGCGCAGCAGAGCGCGCCACTCTCATTTCCCAGCGCCATTTCGCCGTTCGTGCCGATATCGAGAAACAGCCGCAATTCCGGCTGCACAAAAAGGCCGTCTGCCAACAGTCCCGCCGTGATATCGCCGCCGACATAGCCCGCGACGCACGGGGCAAATTGCACGGGAATGCCCGAAAGCAGCTCACCCGCGCCGTCTTCAAACAGCGTCTCCGGCTGAAACGGCGCGCGGGCAATGGACGCGACCTCGCGCCCGTCGAAAAGGTGCTGCATCACGGTATTGCCCGCAATGATGAGCTCCTTGACTTCATCCGTCTTCCGTCCGGCGGCGGAAAGTGTCTGTCGCAAAAGTGTCTCGGTCTGCGCGCGGATACAGCGCGACAGCTCGCCCAGCCCGTCAGTCGTTTCCATCGTGTGCTGGATGCGGCTGATAACGTCCGCGCCGTAGGGCGTCTGCGCGTTCCAGTCCTGAGCCTGCGCGAGCAGCTTTCCGTCTGCGCGGTCGAAGAGCCGCAGCGCCACCGTCGTCGTACCGAGGTCGACTGCCGCGCCAAGGCCCGAGCGGCCCGCCTGCGCCTTCGGCAGTGTGAGCGTGTCCGTCAGGATGACGCCGCGCATCGTCTCGGGCAGGTCGATCCAATCGCCGTCCTGCGCTTTCGTCTTGCAGGCAAGGCGCGGCACACCGTTCACCTTCACGCGGCATTTGCCGCAGCGGCCCTTGCCGCCGCAGGCTGCGGGGATGGAATATCCCGCCCGCCGCAGCGCGGAGAGCAGCGTCTCTCCTGCTTCGAACGGGACCGGCGTGATTTTCGCCCCCTGCTGAACTTGAATGCTTGACACGAGCTTCCCCCACCCATATAATAGATAAATAATGTATAAATAGTATTTTATGCAGAAATAAATTCCATTGTCAAGAGGCATTGCTTATGACAGACCTTCTCACCCTCACCCACGAGGTCGGCTTCTCCCAGTGCGCACCGGTGAATATGGATGCACTCGATCCGCTCGAAGCCGTTCGCGACATGTGCAAAGCTGACCGCTGCGGCCGCTACGGCAAAAGCTGGAGCTGCCCGCCCGCCTGCGGCACACTCGAGCAGGCAAGGGCGCAAATCAAGCGCTATTCACAGGGGATTTTGGTGCAGAGCACCGCGCAGCTCGAGGATGAATTTGATTACACTGGTATGACGTCGCTCTTGGAGACGCATAAAAAGCGCTTTTCGACCTTCGCCCGCCAGGCGCGGCTCTTATATCCCCACTGCCTGCCGCTGACGGCGGGCACCTGCACGCTCTGCCATACCTGCACCTATCCGGACCGTCCCTGTCGACATCCCAAGCAGAGGCTTTCTTCGATGGAGGCCTACGGACTGTTCGTCAGTGACGTCTGTGTCCGCTCAAACCTCGCCTACAACTATGGTCCCCGCACTTTGACCTACACAGCCTGCGTGCTGTATTGATAAAGGAGATTTTCCCTGTGTCTACCCCGAAAGGAATTTTTCTTGAACTCATCAAGCCCGACGGCCAGCCCGAGCGTCAGCTCTGCCAGTATGAAGCGCTGCACATGTGCCTCACGGACCCCATCAACACCTATCTTCGCGGCAACCGCAAGCGCGGCACCGTGAGCAAGGACCGCTGGGGCACGACCATCAGCTTCCCCGAGGACGCGCCCGGCCCTATCCCCGTCCACACGCCGGAGCTGTCAGTCTGCACGGATGTCACCCGCTGGAAAGAGACCATCCACGTGCCCGATCTGAGTGTCTGCTCCGAGGGCTGGGAGGAGTGCCGCACGCGCTCGCGCGCCGCCGCGGACGCCGAGGGCAAGCTCCTCGCCGGCTTCATGGGCACAGGCATTTTTGAGCAGTGCCACTTCCTCATGGGCTTTGAAGATACGCTGACCGCGCTCTACGAGCATCCCGACGAGATGCACGCGCTCATCGAGACGATCACGCAGTACCGTCTCGACTATGTCCGCCGTCTGATCGACGGCCTGCAGCCCGATGTCATCTTCTCCCACGATGACTGGGGCACGAAAAATGCCCTCTTTATGAAGCCCGACATGTGGCGCGAGTTTTTCAAGGAGCCCTACCGCCGCTTTTATGGCTACATCCGCTCGCGCGGCGTCATCACCATCCACCACGCCGACTCGTACCTCGTCCCCATCGTGGACGACATGGCCGAGATCGGCATTCAGGTCTGGCAGGGCACGCTGCCGGAGAACGACATCCCCGCCCTCCAGCGCCACTTAAGCGGCAAGCTCACGCTTATGGGCGGCTTCGGCGCGGCCATCGACCGCGCGGATGCGCAGCCGGATGAAATTCTCGCCTACGCAAGAGACACGCTCGCGCGCTGCTGCCCCGGCGGGCACTTCATCCCCTCGATCACCTATGGCCTTGCCGGTACGGTCTTCCCGCACGTGGATCAGTACCTCGATCAGGCCGTGAACGAGTACAACGCGGGGCTGCACATTCCCGTCACGCCGCTCCCCGCCGTGCCGAAGCGTGAGATCGGTGCCGCAAAGGCCGAGCTGGTGCAGGCCGCAGCCTCCGCGCAGGAGTCCGCCGATGTGTTCGAGAACATCGCCCGCGCGCTCGAGCGCGGCCAGCAGAAAAAGCTGCTCACCCTCTGCCAGCAGGCACTCGACGAAGGCCACGAGCCGGGCGACATTCTCTCCAAGGGCATGATCATCGGCATGAACCGCCTCGGCGAGGCGTTCTCCGCCAACCGCGCGTTCGTTCCCGAAATGCTCATGGCCGCGCGCTGCATGTCCGCCGCCACGGAGCTTCTGAAGCCCCTGATGGTCGGCGAGGGCACCGAGCCCGTCGGCCGCGTGTGCCTCGGCACCGTGAAGGGCGACATGCACGACATCGGCAAGAATCTCGTCCACATCATGATGGAGGGCAGCGGCATCGAGGTCTTTGACCTCGGCGTAGACACGTCGGCGGAGCAGTTCGTCAGCACCGCCGTGGAGAATCACTGCGGCGTGATTGCCTGCTCGTCGCTGCTGACCACCACGATGGAGGAAATGCGCGAGGTCGTCAAGCTCGTCCACGAGCGCGGCTTACAGAATCAGATCAAGGTCATGGTCGGCGGCGCGCCCATCAGCCAGAGCTTCTGCGACGAGATCGGCGCAGATTACTACGCCGAAGACGCCGGTGCCGCCGCCCGCGAAGCCGTCGCCATCCTAAAAGCACAGAAGGCGTCATAAACAATTACAATACATCAAAAAGGTCCCGTCCGAAGACGGGACCTTTTTTCTATGCATTCTGTTGTACGGTACGTGTCCTTACTTGCCCGCGTACTCGACCAGCATCTCGAAGAAGTTCAGGCAGGTCTCATAGTCGCACAGGGCCTTTTCGGGGGTCTTGGTGTAGAGCACGAACTTGCAGTCATTCTCGGGGTGGAACTGCACGCCGAGGCAGAACGTCTTATCCTGACGCTCGACCGCCTCGATGATCTCCACACCGTCGATCGTCGCCGTGCTGACGACGGTGAGGTTCGTGCCCTCAACGCCGCCGACCGCCTGGTGGTGCCAGGAGGAAACGTTCTTCAGCTCCGTGGAGCCGACGATCTTATAGAGCCACTTGGAGGCGTCCTTATTGATGGTCACATCGTGGCGGGCATAGGTGCGGTCAGGCGCGTCGGCCGGCATTCTGTGCGTATCGTTGTAGGTCTTCCCCTGCTCCTTATAGTAGTTGGGGATATCCTGGATGAACGTGCAGCCGGAGACGATGGACATCACCTGCTCGCCGCGGCAGACCGCGAACGTCGGCACGTCCTTTTCAAGGCAGTAGGCCATGAGCATGTAGTCGGAGATATCGCGCGTGGCGTTGATCTCTTCGCCCTCGTTCTTTTCCTTCTCGGGGACCTTGAACAGGGACGGGCTCACATCCTCGCCGCCGGTGAAGAAGACGCCGTCGATGGCCTGCATCACAGCGCCGACGTTGCTGGCCGTGAGATCCTTTTCCTTCACCTTGTCAGCGTATTCCTGCTTGAGCATGCCGCTCTCTTCGAGATACGCGGACTCGATCTTACCCTCGGCATCGTACTTCACGGCCGTGCTCGTCACCTGATCGAGCTCGACGGGGATAGCGCCGACGGTCTTGAAGATCGTCTTGTGGGAGTCGTAATTCTGGCCGTTGTAGGACCAGCTGATGCCGATGACCGGCTTGTCCGCGATCGCTGCGGCATTCTTTAGCATCTGCTCGAGCATCGCCGTCGTCACGGGCTTGGACGCCTCGTAGGTCAGGCCGTCCATCAGGCCGGACCAGACGGCCATATCGTCATAGTCCGCGGGCCAATCCTTCAGCAGCGCCTTGTCCAGACCGGTGCTGCGCAGGATCATCGCGGCCGCTTCCAACTGCGTAACGGCTGCGTCGGGCGCAAATGCGTCCTTGTTGACGCCGTTGACAATGCCCTTGGAGTAGGCGAGGTTGATCGCGCCTTCAAACTTGCTGCCCTCGGCAACATCCTTGAATGCGCTCGCATCCTTGGCGCTCGCTTCCGCCTGTGCGGCGAGGCCCATGTTCTTGATGACCTCCTGCGTCACTTCGGCGCGGGTCATCGAAGCGGCGTTATCATCTGCAAAGGCGGTGACGGAGAGACTGAGCGCGAGAACAAGTGCCAGGATCAGGGACGTTGCTTTCAGAGACAATCTTTTCATACAAATTCTCCTTCGTTCGATATTGGGCGGCACGCGCATGCCGCTCTACCGCCATGATAACGAGGCAAAGTGAAAATAGCAAGTTAAAGTTTAAACAAACTGCATTTTTAGCCACTGTATACAATATATCGACTCCTTTCCCCGTACGACATGCACAATCGCTTTTGCGTTCCTGCAATTTTCACTTTTCACCCAGGCAATGTATGATTTCTCCCCTGCCCTTGTTTTTACGAGTCAATCACGGTATACTATAAAGTAAGCATTGTCCCATTTCATCAGAAAGGAAATATTCTATGGATATCAAATTTTCCGGCTCGGACGCTGGCGGCTTTCAGTTCGACCCGAACGCCGCGCCCAAGCCCAAACGCGAGCGCAAGCCCCGCAAGTCGATCGGCAGCAAGGGCGGCCGCATCGCGGTCAACACGCTCGTCACGCTGCTTGTCGGCGCAGTCTTCTTCTACGTGCAGATGCCCGCCATCAACCTGCATGCCGAAGAGTTCTACGGTTTCGTGCTGCTGCTTTGCGTCACGTACTGCATCTGCGCGCTCTTCACCTCCGGCTTTCAGGGCACGGGGGCCAAGGGCTACTTCACGTTCGTCAAAAAGCAGTGCACCGTGCCCTTTATCGTCATGGCGCTGATGATCGTCACGGCGCTCGTCGGCGCGCTGACATCGTGGGTCGTGCTGCGGGCCAAGAACTATCAAGCGCTGCTGCCGATCGACAGCGGCAGCTTTGCAAGCGAAATTGAAGAGGTCTCGTATGACCGCATCCCGATGCTCGACCGCGACAGCGCCGAAAAGCTCGGCGACCGCAAGCTCGGCGAGCTGGCCGACATGGTCTCGCAGTTCGAGGTCGCGGAAAACTACACGCAGATCAACTACCATGGCCGCCCCGTGCGCGTCACGCCGCTGCGCTACGGCGACATCATCAAGTGGTTCAACAACCGCTCGGAGGGGCTGCCCGCCTACCTTATCATCGACATGGTCACGCAGAACGTCGAGGTCGTGCGCCTTGACGAGGGCATGAAGTACACGACCGCCGAGCACTTCTCCCGCAACCTCTACCGTCATCTGCGCTTCGCGTACCCGACCTATATGTTTGAAGAACCGGTCTTCGAGATCAACGAGGACGGCACGCCCTACTGGGTCTGCGCCAAGAAGGAAAAGACCATCGGCCTGTTCGGCGGCACGGACAACCACGGCGCGGTGCTCGTCAACGCCATCACGGGCGAGAGCGAATACTATGAAGAGCCACCCGCGTGGGTCGACCACGTCTACTCCGCCGAGCTCATCATCGAGCAGTATGACTACTATGGCCAGTATCACAATGGCTTCTGGAATTCGATCTTCGGCCAGCGTGACGTGACCGTCACGACCGACGGCTACAACTACCTTGCCGAGGGCGACGACGTCTATCTCTACACGGGTGTCACGAGCGTCGGCGGCGACGAGAGCAACATCGGCTTCCTGCTCTCCAACCAGCGCACAAAGGAGACAAAGTACTATCCCTGCGCAGGCGCGACAGAGTACAGCGCCATGGACAGCGCCGAGGGTCAGGTGCAGAACCTGCGCTACAACGCGACGTTCCCGCTGCTGCTGAACATCGCCGAGCAGCCGACGTACTTCATGGCGCTCAAGGACGCGAGCGAGCTTGTCAAGATGTACGCGATGGTCAATGTCAACCAGTACCAGATCGTCGCCATCGGCGCGACGGTCGCCGACTGCGAGGCGAACTACCGTCAAATGCTGCTCAAAAATAACCTCATCTCCGACGATCAGGGCTCCATCGATGTCACGCCGAGCGATTATAAGAGCGTCGAGGGCACGATCGCCGAGATCCGCACGGCGGTCGTAGATGGCAACAGCATCTACTTCCTGCGCTTTGACGGCGAGAGCGCCTTCTCCGTGCGCATGAGCGCGGCTGAGGTCGCCTATGCGCCGCTGCTGAACGTCGGCGACCGCGTGTGCGTCTACTACCGCGACGGCTACGTCACGGAAAACTGGATCGAAGCGTCCGACGTCGAGCTGCTGGATGGCAGCGCCCAGAGCGCACCGCCCGTAGAAACGAGCGTTTCGACTGAGGACAGCGCGAATCCCGTCGAAAACGCACAGGAAATGCCGTAAAGCGGCGGCAAAGCACTTTCTATTATAAATTTTGATAGGGGTGGCGACACCCCTATCTCTTTTTGGAATGCATTGCACAAAAATGCAAGATTATGAGCAGTTTTTCTCGATAAAATAGCCGCTTTGAAAGTTGGCTTGCATCAATCTAATATGTTTTATTAAAAAAGTTAAAGTTTTTTGTCCATTTTTCTGCCAAATGCACAAAAAGTTAGAAAGAATTTCTTGCACAGCGCCAATAGCGTTTTGCTTGAGAATTTTTTCCTTTGGTGATAAACTCATAGACAAGATGGCTGAACCATCAAGCCCTGATTTTCAGGGTAATTTTAGAGGAGGCTACATATCATGAACGCTTACATTGAGAGAGTTCTTGCCGAGACCAAGGCCAAGAACGCGAATGAGCCCGAATTCCTGCAGACCGTCGAAGAAGTCCTGTCTTCCCTCGAGCCGGTCATCAACGCCCACCCCGAGTACGAGAAGGCCTGCCTGCTTGAGCGCATGGTCGAGCCCGAGCGCACCATCGAGTTCCGTGTTGTCTGGATGGACGATAACCTTCAGTATCACGTCAACCGTGGTTACCGCGTGCAGTACAACGCGGCCCTCGGCCCCTACAAGGGCGGCCTGCGTTTCGCTTCCAACGTTAACCTTTCCATCATCAAGTTCCTCGGCTTCGAGCAGACCTTCAAGGATGCTCTGACCTGCCTGCCCATCGGCGGTGCCAAGGGCGGTTCCGACTTCTCCCCCATCGGCCGCAGCGACGGCGAAGTCATGCGCTTCTGCCAGGCTTTCATGACCGAGTTCCATCGTCACATCGGTCAGGACATCGACTGCCCCGCTGGTGACGTTGGTGTCGGCGGCCGCGAGGTCGGTTATCTGTACGGCCAGTATCGCCGCATCGTCGGCGCTGCCGAGTTCGGTGCTATGTCCGGTAAGGCTGTCTGCACCGGCGGTTCCATCCTCCGTCCCGAGGCTACCGGTTTCGGCGCTGTCTATTATCTGCGCGAAGTCCTCAAGCACGACGGCAAGGAAGTCAAGGGCATCCGTGTCGCCATGTCCGGCTACGGCAACGTGGGCTGGGGCATCATGAAGAAGGCATCCCAGCTGGGCGCCAAGGTCACCTATTTCGCCGGCCCCGACGGCTACGTTCACGATCCCGACGGCGTTATCACCGATGAGAAGCTGAACTTCATCCTGGAGATGCGCGCCAAGGATCCCATGCACTGCAAGCCCTATGCTGACAAGTTCGGCTGCGAGTTCGTTGCCGGCGAGAAGTGCTGGGGCGTCAAGGATGTTGACGTGTACATGCCCGCCGCCATGCAGAACGACGTCAAGATGGAGTCCGCTGAGAAGATCGCTGCTTCCGGCGTGAAGTACTACATCGAGGTCGCCAATATGCCCACCACCAACGATGCTCTGAACTTCCTGCGTGCGCAGAAGCACATGATCGTTGCTCCCTCCAAGGCTGTTAACGCCGGCGGCGTGGGCGTCTCCGCTCTGGAGATGGCGCAGAACTCCGAGCGTCTGGTCTGGACCGCTGAGGAAGTCGACCATCAGCTGCACAAGATGATGGAGAACATCCACAAGGTGTCCGCCGAGGCCGCCGAGGAGTACGGTCTGGGTTACGATCTGGTGGCTGGCGCCAACATTGCCGGCTTCAAGAAGGTCGCCGAGGCGATGATGGAGCAGGGCTGCTTCTAAGCCGAACGCTTCATCCGGTACAAAAAGTACATAAGAGTACCCAAGTACACCAAAAGGGACCGCTTTTGCGGTCCCTTTTTTTATGATTTTCTGAAGTTTTTGCCGAAGTGGTTGACATTTTTTTCAAAAACGGCTTATACTATATCGGACTGTATCAGACGGATTTTCGGTTTTGGGCTGGGCCGCTTTTGAGAGCGGTACAGTACTGGGATTGGAAAAAAATAGAATTTGCGGCAAAGCGGGGGGATGGGCGATACCACAGTTTGACCTTGGAAAAATTTTACAGATGCTGCCGGATCTGGCAGTGCTGGCGGCGGTGTATCTGCTGGTACTGCTGCCCCGCTGGAGGGGACTGGGACACTGCGTACTGGCAGTCCGGACGGTGTTTTTCATCTATCTGGTCTGTGTGCTGGGGGTGACGCTGCTGCCGGTGCTGGCCAATTTGCCAAAATTGGCGGGGAATCACTATGCACTCATGGAGCTGGAGCCCTTCCGTGATCTGCGGAACGGCTACGGCAACGCAGCGCGACAGCTGTCGCTGAACGTTGTGATGACAGTGCCTTTCGGCTTTCTGTGGCCGCTGGTGCGGCGGAAGCGCGGCCTGTGTCGGGCGGTGCTGGCCGCGCTTCTGCTGAGCCTGTGCATCGAGCTGTTGCAGCCGCTTCTGACGACAAATCGCACATCCGACATCACGGATGTCATCGCCAACACGGCTGGTGGACTGGTGGGGTATCTGCTGTTCCTGCCCTTTGGCTCCCGCCTCCTGCATCTCTGCGGCGCGGAAGATCGTCCGCGAAATGTGGACGAAATGCCGGCGAGTGCGGACGATGCGAAGAATGGAGAAGGCGAAAATCAGGATAAATTTTAGTGGCTAATAGAAAGAAAAAGCGAAAGCACCGTATGTGAAGCGCGGTAGCTGCCTCGCAAAAACAATGCGACAAACCGAATGAAAAGTATAATACGGGCGAAATATAGTGATGCAATGGACGGCGCAAAACAGTGCGTGAAGCAGCATAAAAATAGCGCGATAGACTGCATAAAATGGCAGATTGAGCCGCATAAGAGAATGTGTATAAAACCGCATAAATATAACCATGCCCTGCCGGCGCCATCCGGCAGGGCATGGTTGCGTGCAACTAATTTCCGTTTTTCTTCCGGGAATTTCCGGTTTTATTTCCGGATGTGCTTCATGAGGAAGTTTCAACGGAAAAAACTGAATATTTATGCGAAATAGATGAATGCTAAACAATTTCGATACGGGTAAGCGAAAAGCCGCGCAGTATTTCCCAACGGAAAACGAACGCCCGGCCGCCGGTGAATCACTCGTGCGCACCGAGGCTGGAACAGTCGGGCGCACCTGGGGGAAACGCGGCGGATATGGAGGGCTGCGATGAGGCAGCGGCAGAGCGCAAGAGAGCAGAGAGGTCCTTTGCGACAGCCGCGGGTCACGAAGGTGCGGTGGTCTTGAGGCCGTGTGGGTTACGAGAGGGCTGAAAGGCCCTCTGAAAAAAATAGCGGGTCGCGAGAGAGGAGAGACTCGCAATGTCCGTCAGAGCCATCTGGCCATCGCTGCCGTAGGAGAGGTGAACCGCGTGAAGTTGACATAACTCGGAGGCGTGGCGATAACCGACTTATCGGCGGTCATCAGGGCGAAGGTGGCCATGTCGTCGCCCATCAGCAGGCAGGGGGTGAGACTGCGGTCCTGCGCGATGAGAAAATCACCGCCGTAAAATCAACTGAGGCTGCACGGCGGGCCGCCCTTTTCCACGCGATGCAGGCTTGCAGCGCTTCCGCACCGGTCTGCGCCGCGTACCGGATGCGGAACTCGCCGGTGAAGGTGCCGGGTCGGAACAGATCGTTGCCCTTTTCCCTCGTAGGTGTACCGTGGTGGTCTTTGCGAACGCGCCGCTTTCGCAGACGGCGGCGTCACTGCGTCGGTCAACGGCCCGGGGAAAGGGCAGCCGCCGACCGGAGCGCGGCGGCTGCGGCGCAGACGGCGCAAAAAGCGGTCGGAATGCGCTTTTGCCGGGAGATGGTTTCACGTGCAGGGCGGTGTCCCCCTGAAAAGAAATGGGGCTTGCCGGTGATGTGTGCGAAACGGGCGGCGTGCCGGTGGCGTGTGGTGGACCGCGTGTCTGCGATTCAGCCGGAACGGGTGTGTTGACGGGGCATTGGACATTCGCAGGGTACGCTGGTCGGCAGGGGGCCTTCCAACGCTTTCCCGTGGTTCGGCTTAGCGGGTGTCAGTCTGGCTCCGAGGAAGTGCCGCTGGGCGGCGAGGGCATGGCGGCGTGCCGGTTGGTGCGCTTGGCCGGCGCTCGTTGTGTACGCCGCCTTGGCGTGCCGGCCTTCTGCGAAAGGAACATCGCTTGGTGGGCGGGGCCGTACTTAGAGCGTGTCAGGGCGCCAGGCGTAGGGGAGGAGAGCGGTGACGGCGGCAGACAGCTCCCGGAACTGACGGCAGGTCAGGGACTGCCCGCCATCGGACAGAGCGCAGGCGGGGCGGTCGTGGACCTCCACCATCAGGCCGTCGGCTCCGGCCGCTGCGGCGGCCAGCGCCAGCGGCAGCACCAATTCGCTGCGGCCCGCCGCATGGCTGGGGTCTACCAGCACCGGCAGGTGGGTGGCCCGCTTCAGCACGGGGATGGCGGACACGTCCAGAGTAGCACGGGCGGCGGACACACCGCTGCGCACACCGCGCTCACACAGGATGACCTGCTCGTTGCCGCCGGAGAGCAGGTACTCCGCTGCCAGCAGGAATTCCTCCACCGTGGCGGAGAGACCGCGCTTCAGCAGCACGGGGCGGCGCAGCTGGCCCAGCGCTTTCAGCAGCGTATAGTTCTGCATATTGCGGGCGCCGACCTGCAGCACGTCCACGTCGGCCAGCAGATCCAGCTGGGAGATATCGGTGATCTCCGTTACCACCGGCAGGCCCGCATCCCGGCCCGCCTGCACCAGCAGATCCACGCCGGTCTTTTCCAGACCCTGGAAGGTGTAGGGCGAGGTGCGGGGCTTGAAGGCGCCGCCCCGCAGCAGTTGGGCGCCGGACTCCTTCACCGACTGGGCCACCGCGGCCATCTGGGGCGCGGACTCCACGGCGCAGGGCCCTGCGATCATGCAGAATTTTTCACCGATTTTTGCATCGCCCACGGCAACCACGGTATTGGCGGGGTGGGCGGCGCGGCCCGCCAGACGATAGGCGGGGGTGAGACGGCGCACCTCCTGCACGTAGGGGAGCCCTTGGAGCATATTGGGGTCGAGACGCCACGTGTCGCCCACCAGCGGCAGAAGGATGCCGTCGGGACCGGCGACGCAGCCGCCCTTGACGTTCTGGGCGGCCAGCTGGGCCAGAAGCTGGCGGATGGCCGCCTCCGGCGTTCCTGTTTTGATAACGATGACCATGTGTGCCTCCTGAAAAAATATCTCGGGCTATTATACCGTTTTCTGCCGCTTTTTGCAATCCGGCAGTTCCGCTTATTGACAGAAAATCCGGAAAGCGATTATACTATCCTATAGTATCATCGCATCAAGGAGTCTGGCGGGCCCGCAGCGGGACGCCACAGCTTTGGAGGGGAAAATGGAAAGACAATTTACGCTGAGCTGCTGCTCTACCGTGGATCTGCCGTACAGCTATATGGAGAGCAGGGACATCCCCGTGCTGTTCTACACCTACGTGGTGGACGGCGTGGAATATGACGACGACATGGGCCGCGACCCCGAGGCACTGCCCCGCTTCTACCGGTTCATTCGGGAGGGAAAGCTGCCCCAGACCAGCCAGATCAACGTGGCCGCCTACACGGAATTCTTCGAGAGACTGCTGCAGAAGGGCGACCTGCTGCACATCGCGTTTACGTCCGGCCAGTCCGGCTCGGTACATAACGCCTTTCTGGCGGCGGAGGAGCTGCGGGCCAAATATCCGGAGCGGAAGCTGGTGGTCATCGACTCGCTGTGCTCCTCCTCGGGCTACGGCCTGCTGGTGGACAGCGCCGCCGACCTGCGGGACCAGGGCAAGTCCCTGGAGGAGGTGGAGCAGTGGGTGCTGGCGCACCGGAATCGGGTGCATCACCAGTTCTTCAGCAGCGATATGACCCAGTTCCGGCGGACGGGCCGCGTGTCCGGCGCGGCGGCCACCGTAGCCACGGTGCTGAACATCTGCCCCATCATGCGGCTGGACGACACCGGCTCCATCAAGGCGTACAGCAAGGTGCGGGGCAAGAAGAAGGCTGTGGAGGTGACGGTGGAGACCATGGCGCAGTGCGCCGAGGGCGGCGCGGACTACGACGGCAAGTGCTTCGTGTGCCACTCCCAGTGTCCGCAGGACGCGCAGCTGCTTATCGACGCCATCGAGCAGCGGTTCCCCAAGCTGAAGGGACGCATCCGGCTGTGCGACATCGGCACCATCATCGGCTCCCACGCGGGGCCGGGTACCGTGGCGGTGTTCTTCTACGGAAACGAGCGGCCCAAGATGGCGTGACAAAGCGAAAGAGCAAAAAAGAGACGCGGCGGGAGCCGTGTCTCTTTTTTTGCGGCGGGGGAGAGGGCCGGGCTGCGCGGCACGGGTATGGAAACGGAGCGGGAGGCAGATAATACACGGGAAAAGAAAGCGTTATCGGATAAGTAGAATAACGATATGCCCACAGTAAGGGTTGCAGAAAAGCTGAAAATATTGTATAATAACTAAAAAATTTTTAGCTACTTTCACATCGGCGGGGCTGCCCGCCGCAGGAGGGAGAACGATATGGCCACTTTCACCGTGAACGGACAGACCGTTGTCGTTGAGAAAAATCAGAAGCTCATCCGCTATCTGCGGGACACGCTGCACCTTACCTCCGTGAAGGACGGGTGCAGCGAGGGCGCCTGCGGCACGTGCCACGTGCTCATCGATGGCAAGCCCACCAAGGCGTGCATCCCCCAGACGGACAAGCTGGAGGGCAAGACCATCGTGACAGTGGAGGGACTCAGCGACTGGGAAAAGAAGGTCTACACCTTCGCTTTCGGTGAGGCAGGCGCCGTGCAGTGCGGCTTCTGCATCCCGGGCATGGTCATCTCCGCCAAGGGGCTGCTGGACGTGAATCCGGAGCCGACCCGCGAGGAGGCGGCCTTCGCCATCCGCAATAATATCTGCCGCTGCACCGGCTATGTGAAGATCATCGACGGCATCCTGCTGGCGGCGAAAATCTTCCGTGAGGGGAAGATCCCCGCGGCCGGCGCCGACGACTGGCAGGTGGGCAGCCGCGTCCACCGGCTGGACGTGGAGGAGAAGGTGCTGGGCTGCGGGCAGTACCCCGACGACGTGTACGTGGACGGTATGTGCTACGGCGGCGCGGTGCGCAGCCAGTACGCACGGGCGCGGGTGCTGCGCATCGATACGTCCAAGGCGGAGGCCATGGAGGGCGTGGTGTGCGTGCTGACCCAGAAGGATATCCCGGGGAAGGTCAATGTGGGCCATCTGAAGAAGGACCAGCCCACGCTCATCGGCATCGGAGAGCTGACCCACTATCTGGGCGACGCGGTGGCGCTGGTGTGCGCCCGGGATCAGGAGACGCTGGAGGCCGCCAAGAAGCTGGTGGAGGTGGAGTATGAGGTACTGCCGGCGGTGCATAGTCCCGCTGAGGCGGCGGCACCCGACGCGCCGCTGGTATTTGAAGAGGAAGAGAGCAACGTGCAGGCCTACAAGCACGTGTCCCGCGGGGACGCGGCAGGGGCCATCGCCAAGTCGAAATATGTACTGACGGAGAAGTTCCATACGCCTTGGACAGAACACGCCTTTTTGGAGCCGGAGTGCTGCGTGGCCCTGCCGCTGGACAACGGCGGCGTAAGACTGCTGACCACCGACCAGAGCGCCCACACCACCATGCACGAATGCGCGGCCATGCTGGGCGTGGACTATGAGCACTGTCAGGTGCAGAATATGCTGGTGGGCGGCGGCTTCGGCGGTAAGGAGGACATGTCCGTGCAGCACCACGCGGCACTGATGGCCTACGTGGCGCGGGTGCCGGTGAAGGTGAAGCTCAGCCGACAGGAATCCATTCTGGTCCACCCCAAGCGCCACAGCATGGACATGGAGTTCACCATGGGCTGCGACGAAAACGGCATCATTCAGGGCGTGAAGGCCCGCGTGGTGTCCGATACCGGCGCGTTCGCGTCGCTGGGCGGGCCGGTGCTGGAGCGGGCCTGTACCCACGCGGCGGGACCCTACGCCTATGAGAATTTTGAGATCGAGGGCTGGGCGTACTACACCAACAATCCGCCTGCCGGTGCGTTCCGGGGCTTCGGCGTGACCCAGACCTGCTTCTGCACGGAGACGCTGCTGAACCAGATGGCCGATCTGGTGGGCATCAGCCCGTGGGAGATCCGCTATCGCAACGCCATCCGGCCGGGAGGCGTGCTGCCCAACGGCCAGATCGTGGACGAATCCACCGGCCTCGTGGAGACGCTGGAGGCCATCAAGCCCGCCTACGACGCGGCGGTGGCGGCAGGCGACCCGGTGGGCATCGCCTGCGCCATGAAGAATGCCGGTGTGGGCGTGGGTATCCCTGACTGGGGACGCTGCAAGCTCATCGTGGAGGACGACGGGAAGATACACATCTACACCGGCGCCAGCTGCATCGGGCAGGGGCTGGGCACCGTGCTGGTACAGACGGTGGTGACGTGTACCGGGGTGAAGCGCGAGGACGTGGTGTACGAGCGCAGCAATACGTGGATCGCGCCGGACTCCGGCGACACCTCCGGCAGCCGCCAGACGCTGGTGACGGGCGAGGCTACCCGCCGCGCCTGTGAAAAGCTGAAGGCGGAGCTGGACAGTGGAAAGACTTTACAGCAGTTGGCGGGACAGGAGTTTTACGGAGAGTATCTGGCCAAGACCGATCCGCTGGGCGCGGATGTGCCCAACCCCGTGAGCCACGTGGCCTACGGCTACGCCACCCAGATGTGCATCCTTGACCGGGAGACGGGAAAGATCAAAAAGATGGTGGCCGCCCACGATGTGGGCAAGGCCGTGAACCCCCTCAGTGTGGAGGGACAGATCGAGGGCGGCGTGGTGATGTCCATGGGCTATGCTCTGACGGAGCAGTATCCCATCGATGAGAATTGCAGACCCACCGCCAAGTACGGTACGCTGGGGCTGTTCCGCGCCAACCAGCTGCCGGAGCAGGAGATCGAGGCCATCGTGGTGGAGAAGCCGGGGCTGGATGTGGCCGGAGGCGCCATCGGCATCGGCGAGATCACGTCCATCCCTACGGCGCCGGCCATCGCCGACGCTTACTACCGGTGGGACGGGGAGCGGCGGTTCGAGCTGCCGCTGGCGCACACGCCCTACGCCAGAAAGAAGTAAAAAACAGGCCGCAGCGGTGCTGCGGCCTGTGGGGAGATGACCTGCGGGGGGAGATGGCCTGCGGGGGGAGATGGCCTGCGGGGGAGATGACCTGCGGGAAGATGACCTGTGGGAAATGGATAGAGACGCTGGGCGCGCCAGCGGTGCGCACGGCGCTGCCGGTGCGGCCCGAGGGGCGCGGTTCAAACGGGGCGCGTGACACTGACGTGTCTACCGCTCCTGCACGGTCAGAGCGTCCAGCGCGGCGCGGGTGTCCACGTCCGCCAGCTGGCGGGCGGGCACGTCGTACAGCAGCAGGGCGTCCTCGTGACGGCGGATGACCGTGCTGCCGCCGTGGTCCTCCCGCAGCGCCCGCAGCTCCGGAAAGAAGCGGGCGGGGAACAGGCAGGGGTTGCCGCGGACACCGTTGTGGCCCAGGGCTACGATGTGGGACGGGTGCCGGCGGTAGAGATCCACCAGCTCCGCCACGCTGGCCTGCCGCAGCAGGGGCTGGTCCGACACCAGAAACAGTGCGGCATCGCAGTCCTGAAGGGCGTCCAGACCCAGGGAGATGGTATGACTGATGCCCCAGTCGGGGTGCTGGTTTTCGACGGGCGTAAAGGAAAAGCGCCTTGCAGCCTCCGCAGCCTCCGGATACTGGGTGACTACCACTACCTGCGCAAAGCAGGCGGGAGGGACTGCCTCCAGTGCGCGGCGCAGGAGGGTCTTTCCGTCCACCTGAGCGGCCAGCTTATTGGCCCCAAAGCGGGACGCATTGCCGGCGGCCATGACGACGCAGCCGATGCGCGGTTTTTCCATGGGATGCACCTCCGTGGTGTGGTTTTGACGGTAGTATACCCGCAAAACGGAAAAGCTGTCAAGAAATACGGCGTTATATCGCAAGTAGGATAACGAAAATGCCTTTTCAAATCCACGGGTTTGTGATAGGATAATAGAGATATCAGTATGGCTGATGGCAGCCATTTGCGTAGCTGTTACCGAGTCAAATCTCGTTTACAAGGAGGAGTACCGGAATGGGTGAGGTAGGAAAGAGCCAGGTCCGCGTGGACGCTTTCGACAAGGCCACGGGACGGACCAAGTATTATGAGGATCTGATGCCCCGAAACGCGCTGTACGTGCGGATCAAGCACGCGGAGATCGCCCACGGCTTCGTGAAGTCCGTGGATACCAGCGCCGCCGAGGCCATCGATGGCGTGGTGAAGGTCATCACCTGCTTCGACGTGCCGGACATCACCTTCCCCACGGCGGGCCATCCATGGTCCATGGACCCGGGCCATCAGGACGTGGCCGACCGCCATCTGCTGAACCGCCACGTGCGGTACTGGGGCGACGATGTGGCGGTGGTCATCGCGGAGGACGAGGTGTCCGCCATGCAGGGCGTGCGGGCGCTGAAGGTGGAGTACGACGTGCTGCCCTTCGTGCTGGACGCCCAGAAGGCCATGGAGGAGGGGGCGCCCCAGCTTCACGAGAACTATCCCCACAATATCCTGAAGCACACGGACATGAAGAAGGGCGACTATCAGGCCGCCATCCGGGAGCCCGGGCTCATCAAGGTGGAGGGCTGGTACGACACGCCCACCGTACAGCACAGCCACATCGAGAACCACGGCTGCTTCTCCTACGAAGAGAACGGCCGCATCGTGGTGGTGTCCTCCACCCAGATCCCCCACATCATTCGCCGCATCGTGGGGCAGGCGCTGGGCCGCCCCTGGGCGGACATCCACGTCATCAAGCCCTATATCGGCGGCGGCTTCGGCAACAAGCAGGACGCCCTGTACGAGCCGCTGTGCGCCTACTGCACCACGCAGGTGGGCGGCCGGCCGGTGCGCATCGACTGCTCCCGCGAGGAGACGTTCGTGTCCAACCGCGTGCGCCACGCCATCCGGTTCCACATCGTGTCGTGGCTCCGGAAGGACGGCACGTTTGCCGCCCGCAAGGTGGAGTGCTTCTCCAATCAGGGCGCTTATGCCTCCCACGGCCACTCCATCGTGGCCAAGGCCATGGGTTCCTTCCCCCAGCACTACCCCTGCGACAACATGGAGTGCGATGCCTGGACCGTGTTCACCAACCGGCCGGCGGCCGGCGCTATGCGGGGCTACGGCATGCCTCAGGCCAGCTTTGCCGATGAGTCCAATGTGGACGACTGCGCCAGAGCGGTGGGCATGGACCCGCTGGCCTTCCGGATGCAGAACATCATGCCCCAGGGCTTCGAGGACGGATTCAGCCACAACGTCAACTACAACGACTCCTTCCGTGAGTGCATGGAGGCGGGCCGGAAATACATAGACTACGACAGGAAGATGGCGGAGTACGCCAAGGAGACCGGCCCCATCCGCCATGCGGTGGGCATGGCCACGTTCTGGTACAACACCGCCGTGTACCCCATCTCGCTGGAGACCTCCAGCAACCGGATGCAGCTGAATCTGGACGGCACCGTCACCATGCAGTGCGGCGAGACGGAGATCGGACAGGGCGCCGACACGGCCTACGCCCAGATGACCGCCGATGTGGTGGGCCTGAAGAGCTATAAGGACGTACATGTGGTATCCTGTCAGGACACCGACATCACGCCCACGGGTCTGGGCGCCTACGCCAGCCGCCAGACCTATACGGCGGGCTTCTCCATCCGCCAGACCGGTCTGCTGCTGAAGGAGAAGATCCTGCAATATGCCACCGATCTGACCCGTCAGGCGGTTTACAACATGGATATCGTGGACGGCAACATCATCCGCAGCACCGACGGCAAGGTGCTGATGAGCCTGAAGGAGCTGGCCATGACCGCCCAGTACAACGCCGCCAGGAGCGAGCACATTACCGCCGAGTCCACGTTTACCATCCGAAACAACGCCTACTCCTTCGGCTGCACCTTCGTGGATATCGAGGTGGATATCCCCATGTGCAAGGTGACGCTGCGGGACATCGTCAATGTCCACGACTGCGGTAAGCTCATCAATCCGGCGCTGGCCGAGGCGCAGGTACACGGCGGCATGTCCATGGCCATCGGCTACGGTATGGGCGAGCAGCTGCTGTTCGATGAGAAGACCGGCAAGCCCCTGAACAACAACCTGCTGGACTACAAGCTCAGCACCATTATGGATCACCCCCATCTGGAGGCGCAGTTCATCGAAAATGCCGAGCCTACCTCGGCCTTCGGCACCAAGGCGCTGGGCGAGCCGCCGGCCTGCTCCGGCGCGCCGGCCATCCGCAACGCCATTCTCAACGCCACCGGCGTGGCCATCGACCAGAACCCCATGAATGCCCACATCCTCTTCAAGCGCTTCAGCGAAGAGGGGCTCATTCAGGACTGAGGAGGGAGAAGCTATGTATGATATGTTGGCACTGTACGAGGCCAAGAACGTACAGGATGCGGTGCGCCTGCGGCTGGAGCACCCCGAGGCGCAGATCATCGCCGGCGGCACGGATGTGCTGGTGCAGATGCGGGAGGGCAAGCGGGCCGGTAAGGCGCTGATCTCCATCCAGAAGTGCGGCGAGATGCGGGGCATCTCCATCGATGACGAGGAGAACATCCGTATCGGCAGCCTTACCAGCTTTACCCACATCACCAACGATCCCATCATCCAGAAGTACATCAATGTACTGGGCGAGGCAGTGGACATGGTGGGCGGCCCCCAGATCCGCAACGCCGGCACCATTGGCGGCAACACCTGCAACGGCGTGACCTCCGCCGACTCCGCCTCCACGCTCCACGCGTGGGAGGCCATCGTGGAGATCACCGGCAAAAACGGCGTGCGCCGCGTACCCATCAAGGAGTTCTACATCAAGGCGGGTACCGTGGATCTGCGGGTGGAGGACGGCGAGATCCAGACGGCCATCCTCATCCCCAAGGCGTCCTACGACCGGACGTGGGGACACTACATCAAATACGCCATGCGCAACGCCATGGATATCGCCACGCTGGGTACCTCCGTCAATGCGCGGCTCAGCCCCGACGGAAAGACGTTTGAGCGGGTGCGCATCGCCTTCGGAGTGGCGGGCCCCGTGCCCATGCGGGCGGTGAACGCGGAGGCGTTCATCAACGGCAAGGCCGTAACGCTGGAGAATATCGAGGTCTTCGGCCGCAAGGTGCTGGAGGACATCAATCCCCGCGACTCCTGGCGCGCCAGCAAGGCGTTCCGCAGCCATATTGCCGTGGAGAGCGCCAAGCGGTGCCTCATCGAATCTGTAAAGCTGGCGGGAGGTGTGCTGTAATGGCGAAAAGGCAGTATCAGCTGGTGACCTGCACCATCAACGGCAGGGAAGTGGAGCAGATGGTGGACGTGCGTGCATCGCTGACCGATATGCTCCGCAACGATTTCCACCTGACCAGCGTGAAGAAGGGCTGCGAGGTGGGCGAGTGCGGCGCGTGCAATGTGCTCATCGACGGCGAGTGCTTCAACTCCTGTCTCTATCTGGCGGTGTGGGCCGAGGGCAAGCACATCACCACGCTGGAGGGACTGATGGGCCCCAACGGCGAGCTGTCCGACATCCAGCAGGCTTTCATGGAGGAGACGGCCATCCAGTGCGGCTTCTGCATCCCGGGCTTTCTGATGACGGCGGTGGAGATCCTGGATCGCGGCGTGCTGTACAGCGATGACGAGCTGCGCAAGCTGCTGAGCGGCCATCTGTGCCGCTGCACCGGCTATGAGAACATTTTCAAGGCGGTGAAAAAGACCATGCTGCGCCGGTTGGGCAAGCTGGATGATCCGTTTCTGAATACGTAAGGAAAAAG
>ERZ772881.866-NODE-866-length-30574-cov-3.574724_pt1 | contig 30574 bp, 15 predicted proteins | sample MGYA00580581_ERZ772881 | MGnify/ENA primary metagenome ERZ772881 (study PRJEB29015, sample SAMEA2737668) | human gut metagenome | biome: human gut; feature: human-associated habitat; material: faeces | place: China | collected 2012 ...
AAAAGACATCAGTTGAATAAACATTCACAGAGACTTTTATGACACGCGTTCAATTTAAACAGCACCATCATCACCATCATCCTGACTAGTCTTTCAGGCGATGTGTGCTGGAAGACATTCAGATCTTCCAGTGGTGCATGAACGCATGAGAAAGCCCCCGGAAGATCACCTTCCGGGGGCTTTTTTATTGCGCGGTTGATAACGGTTCAGACAGGTTTAAAGAGGAATAACAAAATGACAGACAACACTCGTTTACGCATAGCTATGCAGAAATCCGGCCGTTTAAGTGATGACTCACGCGAATTGCTGGCGCGCTGTGGCATTAAAATTAATCTTCACACCCAGCGCCTGATCGCGATGGCAGAAAACATGCCGATTGATATTCTGCGCGTGCGTGACGACGACATTCCCGGTCTGGTAATGGATGGCGTGGTTGACCTCGGGATTATCGGCGAAAACGTGCTGGAAGAAGAGCTGCTTAACCGCCGCGCCCAGGGTGAAGATCCACGCTACTTTACCCTGCGTCGTCTGGATTTCGGCGGCTGCCGTCTTTCGCTGGCAACGCCAGTTGATGAAGCCTGGGACGGCCCGCTCTCCTTAAACGGTAAACGTATCGCCACCTCTTATCCTCACCTACTCAAGCGTTATCTCGACCAGAAAGGCATCTCTTTTAAATCCTGCTTACTGAACGGTTCTGTTGAAGTCGCCCCGCGCCGGCCTCGCCGACGCTATCTGCGACCTCGTCTCCACCGGCGCCACCCTGGAAGCTAACGGCCTGCGCGAAGTCGAAGTTATCTACCGCTCGAAAGCCTGCCTGATCCAGCGCGATGGCGAAATGGAAGAATCTAAACAGCAACTGATCGACAAGCTGCTGACCCGTATTCAGGGTGTGATCCAGGCGCGCGAATCAAAATACATCATGATGCACGCACCGACCGAACGTCTGGATGAAGTCATCGCCCTGCTGCCAGGTGCCGAACGCCCAACTATTCTACCGCTGGCGGGTGATCAACAGCGCGTAGCGATGCACATGGTCAGTAGCGAAACCCTGTTCTGGGAAACCATGGAAAAACTGAAAGAGAAATAGTAGCTCAATCAGAAAGAATAGCAAGAGAACATGGATTTAGATCAATAGATGAGTATACAGAACTACATCCAGGAGATAAAGTTTATTTCGTAAATAGATGTAAAAATATATACCTAGCCGTAATAGGAAAAAGAAGTATGGAAGAGGGATTAAATATAATTGGTGCACATGCAGATTCACCAAGACTAGATTTAAAACCAAATCCACTAGTACAAGAAGGAAGTTTAGCCTATTTCAAAACACACTATTATGGTGGAATAAAGAAATATCAATGGACAACCATTCCACTTGCAATTCATGGAGTAATAATAAAAGCAAATGGAGAAAAGCTAACAATATCAATAGGCGAAAATGAAAACGAACCAGTATTTACAATAACAGACCTATTACCACATTTAGCAAAAGAACAACAGCAGAAAAAAGTATCAGAAGCCATAAATGGAGAAAATCTAGCTTTATTAATAGGAAGTATACCAAGTACAAATCAAGAAGATGAAAAATCTAAAAATAAAGTAAAAACAAACATATTAAGAATTTTAAATCAAAAATATGGTATAACTGAAGAAGATTTCATAAGTAGTGAATTAGAGATAGTTCCGGCCTTTAAAGCTCGTACATTAGGATTAGATGAAAGCTTAATATCAGCTTATGGACAAGATGATAAAGTATGTGTATACACATCATTAAGAGCAATTTTAAATGTAGAAAATCCAGAAAGAACAGCAGTATGCCTATTCTCAGATAAAGAAGAAATAGGAAGTATGGGAAATACAGGAATGGAATCACATGTATTTGATACATTTATTTCAGAACTATTAAATAAAGTAAGAATAAATAGACCAAATTTATTAGATAAAGTATTTTGCAATTCAAGAATGTTATCAGCAGACGTAGATGCAGGAGTTGATCCATTATACGCTCAAGTATCAGACATGAACAATGCCGGAATTATAGGAGAAGGAATATCTCTAAATAAATATACGGGATCAGGTGGAAAATACAACTCATCAGATGCAAATGCAGAATATGTTGCATATATAAGAAAAATATTTAATGAAAACAACATAAAATATCAATTAGCAGAGCTAGGAAAAGTAGACATCGGCGGAGGCGGAACAATCGCATATATCTTAGCAAACAAAGGAGTAGATGTAATAGACTGTGGAGTACCAGTATTATCAATGCACGCACCTTATGAAGTAACAAGCAAATATGACATATATTCAGCATATAATGCGTATGAAACATTTTTCAAAAACTAAAAAATAAGGAGACATAAAGCCTCCTTATTTTTGTGGGTTAATTATTTCCGGCCATTGCCTCTCTTATCCGAAAGGAAATAAAGCCCCGCGATAGAAAGAAAAATCAACCCAACCGCAATAACAAACATGAAAGATTCCTCCTCCAAAGTGGTAAAATCAATTATACCACTAAATACAAAAAAAGTAAACTAAAAGTTATACTTAAATATATACATTAAATGTAAATTTTATGTGAAAAAACAAACTTTATATTGCTGAAAAATAAATATAGTGATAATATGAACATATAAAAACTTAGGGAAACAATAGATTGGAGGAAAAAACTTTGATAGAGGTTAAAAACATCACAAAGAAATATGGAAAATTTACAGCTGTAGACAACTTAAATTTTAAAGTAGAAGACCATGAAATAATGGGATTCTTAGGCCCTAATGGTGCTGGAAAATCAACAACAATGAATATGATAACAGGTTACATTGAGCCAACCAAGGGAAAAATAATAGTAAACGGATATGATATATCTAAAACGCCTAAAAAAGCCAAAATGCAAATAGGATATATGCCAGAAAGTGTACCATTATATAATGACTTAACAGTTAGAGAATTTATAAAATATATGGCAGACTTAAAAAATGTAAAAAGAAGTGAGAAAAAAGCAGAGATTGAGAAAGTACTAGAAGAAACAGGAACCAAAAGTGTAGAAAACAAGCTAATAAAAAATATCTCAAGAGGATACAAACAAAGAGTTAGCATGGCAGGAGCACTTATTGGAAATCCAGACATACTAATATTAGATGAACCAACGGTTGGATTAGATCCAAAGCAAATTACAGAAATAAGAAATCTAATAAAAAAGCTAGGAAAGACACATACAATAATATTAAGTTCACACATATTATCAGAAGTAAGTCAGATATGTAATAAGGTAATAATAATAAATAAAGGAAAGATCTTGGCAATAGACACTCCAGAAAACCTAGAAAAACAAACACAATCAGAAAACAATATCATCATTACTGTAGAAGACTCAAAAAATAAAATGAAAACAATAAAAGAAATTATATCTGAAATAAAAGAAATCAAGTTAATAAAAGACAATAATGATGGAACAAAGCAATATCTAATTACATCAGAAAAAGAAGTAGACTTAAGAAAGAAAATATTTGAAGAACTACCAAAACAAGAAATAACAATATTCGAATTAAAGCAAACAGAAACAACACTTGAAGATGCTTTCTTAAAACTAATAAACAGTAAAGAAACAGAAATAAAAGCAAAACAAGATAAAGAAGAAAAGGCAAAACAAGTTAGAGAAGAACAATTAAAGAATATGACAAAAGAAGAAAGAAAAAAGAGCATCAAAGAAGAAAAAAAGAAAGAAAAGGCACAAAGAAAAGCTGAATTTGATGCAGAGTGGGAAAAAGAGAAGCAACTAGCAAAAGAAGAAAAAGCTGAAAGAAAAGCAAGAAAACAAGCAAAAAAAGCAAATAAAAAATCTAAAAAAGAAAGTAAAACAAAAGAAATAAAAAGACTCACAGCTCCTAAAGAAAAGGAAAAAGCAGAAAGCAAAAAAACAACTAACAACACAAAAAATAATAAAAAACAAAAAAAGAACAAAGGAGGTAAAAAATAATGTGGGCAATAACTAAAAAAGAACTAAAAAATTACTTTCTATCACCAATAGGATATATATACATAGGAGTATTTTTATTAGCATGTAGTTTATTTTTCTATTTAGACATATTTGCATATGCAAGTACAGACTTTTCAAGTATGTTCGGATCAGCAGTAACAGTACTAACATTCATAGTACCATTACTAACAATGAGAATGTTTGCAGAAGAAAGAAAGACAGGAACAGAACAAATATTATTTACATCACCTAAAAGTGTTACGCAAATAGTATTAGGCAAATTCTTAGCAGCAACAATAGTAGTATTAATATCAACAGTATTAACAATAATGTATTTTGCAATATTAGCATATTTCGGAGAGCCACATCTATCAAGTGCATTAGTATCAATACTAGGATTTGCACTATTATCAATAGCATATGTATCATTTGGAATGTTTGCATCAAGCTTAACTGAGAATCAAATAGTTGCAGCAGTAATAGCAATAGGATTTTTCCTAATATCATGGTTTTCACCAAGACTATCAAGCGTATTTGGACATTATTCACTAATGTATGCATATTATGGCTCATTCATGAGTGGAACAATATCAATAACAAATCTAGTACTATTATTATCAACAACAGCAATGTTTATATTCTTCACAATAATGGTATTACAAAGAAGAAAGTTAGTAAAATAAGGAGGATAGAAAATTGAGAAAACTAATAAAAATAATCAAAGAAAAATGGCTTAGACAAACAAGTTTAACAGTATTATTAGTAGTAATAACTCTAGCTATCTTCCTAGGAGTAAACATACTAATAAGAAAATTAGACTTATCGCCAATAGATTTCACAAAAGAAAAATTATACTCATTATCAGATGACTCTAAGAATGAAGTAAAAAACATAGACCTAAATGTAACACTATACTACTTTGGGTATACTGAAGAAAGCACAGCAGTTATATTAGGAAAACAATATCATGATGTAAATGACAAAATAACAGTTCAGTTAGTAAATACATCAGAAAGACCTGATTTAGCGACACAATATGGAGTTAGTTCAACAGATCAATTAGTTGCAATAGCATCAAACCAAAGATATAAAATAATAGATGCTTCAGAAATGTACACTTATGATAGCTCAACATACCAATCAATAGATATAACAGAGCAAAAACTAACAAATGGAATAATAGATGTTACAATTGCTAAAAAGCCACAGGTATATTTCTTAACAGGACATGGAGAATATGGAACTGGAAGCAATGGATATATGTACGCATTGGCACAACAAATAACAAATGAAGTAAATGATGTAAATACATTGGACCTTTTATTATCAGATATGCCAGAAACATGTGATGTACTAATAATTGCAAATCCAAAAAAAGATTTTACAGACCTAGAAACAGAAAAAATACAGAACTATATAAACAATGGTGGAAAAATAATCTGGATGCAAGAGCCATATATGTTAAACTCTAATACAGAAGAATTAACAAATATAAACAAGATTTTATCATTATATGGAATAAGCTTTTCAAAAGGTGTTGTATGTGAAAAATCAAGTAGTAATATGTTAGCTGGAAGTCCTGAGCTAATAATACCAGAAATGAGCTATAACAGCATAGTAAAAGACATTTACACAGATGGATCAATAGTAATGCTAGATGCAGGAAGAATAAACACTGTAGATGATGAAAAACTAGAAGAAATAGGCGTAACAGCAACACCATTTATCAAATCATCATCAAATTCATTCTATAGAGAAAATGCAACACAAAGTATATACACAAAACTTAATACAGATGAAGAAGGACCATTTGTATTAGGCGAAACATTAACTAAAAAAATAAATGACACAACGACATCAACATTAGTAGCATATTCAAATGCACTATTTGCAGCAAGTTGCAGTATCCAAATTGGGTCAAGCTATACAACACCAATTGCATTAAGAAATAACAAAGACTTAATGTTAAATACAGTAGCATTCTTATCAAATAGAGAAGACTCAATTAGAATAAGAAAAGACACAGGAGTTGTAACATATACAGCAAGTCAGCAACAAGATTTAATCGTAAGAGCAATAATCTTTGGTCTTCCAATACTTGTAATAATTGCAGGAATAATAGTTACAATAGTAAGAAAAAAGAAACATAGAAAATAAAAACGAAACCATCAATCTTAGATAACAACATCTAAATTGATGGCTTTTTATATAGTAAAAAAATATTCATATTTATTCTAAATAAATTAAAAACTGTTGAAAATAAAGATAAATTATTATAAAATACACATATAAAAAGCCGAAAGGAAACAAACTTAATGAAGAAAAAAATATTAATAGGAATAATTACACTGTTAATAATTATCATAGCTGTAGCAATAGGCCTATATGTAGGAAATAGCACAGTACGACTATGGACTGATAAATACATACTAAAGAAAGACATAGGAGAAGAAGATTTACCAACAATAGAAATAGAAGAAAAGGATAATATACAAGCCTATGCATATAGTAACTATCTAGCAACAGTAGGGAACAATACATTAACAATATATAACTCATCAGCAAAAGTTGTCACATCAATAAACGTATCAATTACAACACCACAGTTTGAATCAGCAGGAAGATACTTATTAGTAGCAGATCAAGGCGGAGAAAATTTATACTTAATTTATAATGATTCACTACAATGGCAAAAACAAATGGAAGGAAATATATCTCACATTTGCGTAAACGACAGCGGAGCGGTAGGAGTTGTAATAACAGGAACAACATATAAATCAGTGATAATAATGTATGATATAACTGGAAAAGAAGAATTTAAGACATATTTATCAACAACAATAGCGACAGATGTAGCAATATCAAATGATAGCAAATATCTAAGCTTTGTAGAAATAAAAACAAGCGGAACAGTTATAGACTCAAAAGTAAAAACAATATCAGTAGAAAAAGCCAAAACAACGCCAAGAGAATCAATAATATACACATACACTACAAATTCAAATTCATTAATACTAAAAATAAAATACAAAAAACAAAAAGTAGTAACATATTGTGATGATGGAATACATATATTTGAAAATGGAAATGATGAGAAAATATTAACAATAGAAAACAAAATATCATTTGCAGATATTACTTTAGATGGATACATTTGTAGCATTGCAGAATCAGAAGGAAACTCAATATTAAATAGTGAATATGAACTAAAAATCCAAAATGTAGAAAGCAAGAAAGAAAGCACATATATAATTGGAAGTACAGTAAAAAATCTATACTGCAACAATGGAATCATAGCAGTTAGTTTAGGAAATGAAGTTGAATTTGTAAATACAAATGGATGGCTAGCAAAAAAATTTACATCAATACAAAATATAAAAGACATTACAATAGGCGAAAAAGTAGCAGGAATAATTTATAAAAATAGAATAGAGATATTAACTCTATAAAATGAAAGAGGAAAGTAGAATGATAGTTGATATAATAATTTTAGTATACTACTAGGAAAAAACAAAGGAATGACAGTATGTTTAGTAAATATATTTGCTGTAATAGTAGCATTAATAATAGCATTAATGTTTTGCAGACCAGTAGCAAATTATATAATAGAAAAAACACCAGTAGGTGAAAATTTAAAACAAACAGTGAAAAAAAGCATACCAATGAATGATGGAGAAATAACAATAGACGAAAATTCTAACTTGCCAAAAGCAATGAAAGAATATATAAACAATCAAGTAAAGAATGTAAACGACACAAAAGATAACGTAATAGAAAGTGTTTCACAAGAAATCACACAAGAGATAGTAACAGTAATATCATTTATTGGGATATTTATTATAGTAAGAGCAGTGTTACTAATAATAAAAATAGTATCAAAAATAATAAACAAATTACCTATTTTAAAACAGATAGATCACTTAGGAGGTGCTATTTGCGGAGCAGTAGAAGGAATAATTGCTGTATATTGCATATTAGCTGTAATATCAATAATCTCACCAGTAATAGAAAATACACAAATATTAAATCAGATAAATAATTCATACATAGGAAAGGCAATGTACAATAACAACATAATAGTAAAAAAATTACAATAATAAAAAGTAAGTTTCACTCAAAAAAAGCGTGAAACTTCTTTTTTGGCTATTGATATTTTTAATATAGTTTGATATACTTATATCCAAATACACAGTAGGAGATAAAAATGAAAAAAGAAAATAAAGATAATGTAGTTGTCAAAACAACAAGCCAAAATAAAAAGAAGGGTAAAAGAAAAACAGGAAGAAAAATCTTCCTAGTAATTCTAATTATAATAATAGCATTACTTGCATTTTTCTTTTACAATGTACAAAAGAATGGTGGAGGAATGAAAGGAATAGTAACAACAGTTATAGGAAGTAGTGCTGATAAGACACAGAGCTTAGACGATATATATGTATTGTGCTTAGGGCAAAGTAGAAATATGACAGATACAATGATGGTAGTAAAATATAGTCCTAAAACACAACAAATATCAATGTTATCAATTCCAAGAGATAGCTTTGTAGGTACAGATAAAAGCAAGGCAACAGCATTTGATAAGATAAATTGCAAATACCAAATAAGCCCACAAACAACACTTGATGCAGTAAACAAACTAACTGGACTAAACGTAAAATATTATCTAACAGTTGATACAAAAGCATTAAGAGATTTAGTTAATGCAATTGGTGGAGTCGAATTTGACGTACCAATAGATATGAACTATGACGATTCATCACAAGACTTAGCAATACATCTAAAAAAAGGATATCAGAAATTAAATGGTGTGCAGGCAGAAGGACTTGTAAGATTTAGACACAACAATAATGGAACATCATACTCATCTGCTTATGGAGACAATGATTATGGAAGAATGAGAACACAAAGAGAATTTATAAAAGTTGTAATAAACCAAACAATGAAACCAAGCAACATAACAAAAATAAATGAATTACTAGATATAGCTAACAAAGAAGTAGATACAAACTTATCATGGGATGTAATCAAAGACTATATACCAGCATTATTAAACTTTAACACAGAAAATTTACGCTCAGATATGTTACCAGGAACAGCACAATATTGCAATGGTGTATCAATTGTAATAATTGATACAGCAAAAGCCAAAGCAAAAGTTCAAGAAATGTTCTTAACAGATCCAGAAACAAATAGTAACGGAGAGGAAAACACTGTAGCAGATAATACAGTTTCAGAAAGTACTACAAATATAAAGAAAAATTCAGAGATAAAGTTAGAAGTATTAAATGGAACAGGATCTAATGCTAAACTAACGACAGCAATCACTCAGCTACAAAATCAAGGATATAAGATTACTAAAAAAGGAACAACAAATGTTACAAGCACAACACTTATAATTGATAGAAAAAACAATACAAAAACAGTAGAAAATGCAATCAAATCTTTATTAGGAGCAGGACAAATAAAAAGTGCAGACGACAATAATGGAGTTGATTTCACAATAATTTTAGGTCAAGATTATTAAAAGAAAAAAGCGGGGACTAATTTTAATTAGTCCTCGTTTTTTAATATATACGTCTATTATAATTTTTCTTCCTTGTAGCTTTCTTAGACTTCTTACTAAAAATAGTAACAAGAAATAATAGCAAAGCAAAAGTACAAAGAAGTATAAGAATAAAATTAAGATAGCTTGCAGAATACACATCATGTGTAGCTATTAAATCAGAATTATATGTAATACCATCAAGAGTATACGAAATAGTCCCAACAACTTCACCTGAGCTAATAGGAGCTGAAGACTTGGTAATGCTAATTTCAGGGGTAACATCAATAGCTTCACCAGAATGAACCAAAGCTCTAATATCAGATGAGGCAGTTAAATCAAGAGATTTACAATCACTCTTACCATTTGCAATAGTAATGTTAGTTGCAACATCACCACTAGAAATCAAATTAGAATACGAATAGTTATTAAACCCATATTCAAATAATCTTTTACAATCAGCCTCTCGGGATGTAGTGCTATTAGTAGTATTATCAGAATTTAAAATAACAGCAATTAAATTAACTCCATCTTTTTCAGCAGAAGCAATTATACAAAATCCAGCAGCATCAGTATAACCAGTTTTTAAACCATTAGCATATTCATAGTAACCTTTTCTACTCTTGCGTAGCAATAAATTAGTGGTATTAAATATTCTAGAATCGCCTGTATATACATCATTATTAGGAAGAGTATATGTAACAGTAGAAGCAATAGTACGCAAAGTAGAATTGGAATATGCAGCTTTACCAATCAAAGCCAGATCATAAGCACTAGAATAGTGATTCTCATTATGAATCCCATTAGGATTAATAAAATTAGTAGAAACGCATCCCAATTCTTTAGCTTTAGAATTCATCATATCAGAAAATGTTGCAATATCTTCATTAAATTTAGCTTTAGCACTACTAGAAGAGCCAGTATCATAACCATTACCTTTATTAACAATATACTGAGCAAGTACATAAGCAGAATCATTAGCAGAAGCAACCATCAAAGAATAAAGAAGTTCTCTAATTGTAAGTTCTTCACCAGGTTGCAAGTTAGCTATTGAATATGAATATGGCACAGAATGAACAGAATAATAGCTAACTTTAGCTATATCATCCAAATTACAATTATCCAAAGTAAGAATGGCTGTAACAAGTTTAGTTGTGCTAGCTGGGTACATTCGAGTAGTAGAATTTTTTTCATATAAAGTTTTTCCAGATTCAGCATCGATTAATATACCTGATTCTGCATAAATATCCAAACCAGTACTACTACCATTTACCGGGTCATCATCTGTAGCTGTATCATTTACCGCTAATATAGAGCTAGACATACACAGTGTAACCAACATTGTAATAAGCATATATCTAATTAAAAATTTTTTAAAACACATAAATAAAAAACGCTCCTAAAATAAATATATTAAAATATTAAAATAAAATTCAACAAATCAATACAATAATAACAAGAAAAGACAAATAAATCAATAAAAGAAAGGAGAAAAATTATAATGATAAAAGAAAAAATACTAGAAAAGTTAGATCAATTAAAAAGATATAATAGAAAACAAATGATAATAGTAACTATATCAATAGCAATTATATTGATAATACTGTTTTTAATAGCATACAAATATTTTTATTCTGATAATACTGAAATTATAATAGACACTAATCAAACTGAAACAGAAAATATTGAAAATAATGAAAATGAGCAGACCATAACGAGCAAACTTGGAATAAAAGAAAACAAAAAGACCATAATGGTTCATGTCGTTGGAGAAGTAAATACACCAGGAATAGTAGAATTAGATGAAGGAGCTAGAATAATAGACGCAATTAATGGAGCAGGAGGAAAAACAGAAGAAGCAGATATGTCAAAAATAAATTTAGCGTATGTAATAGAAGATGGAAGCCAGATATATGTTCCAAGCATATATGAAAAAAATAATGATATTGAATATATAAGAGAAAGCGCAGGAGAAGGAGTAATAAATAATGCAAGTATCCAAGAACGGTCAAAAGCAAAGTAAAGTAAATATAAATAAAGCAAATAAAGAAAAATTAATGACACTACCAGGAGTGGGAGAAAGCACTGCACTAAAAATAATAGAATATCGAACGCAAAATGGAGATTATAAATCAATAGAAGATTTAAAGAAAGTAGCTGGAATCGGAGATAGCAAGTTTAATAATTTAAAAGAATATGTAACTGTGAAATAAACATATTGACTTTTTTACATATTATGAGTATTATAATTATATAAAGATAAGCGACCACAGAATAGTGGCGTGTCGCTAAATATTATTTTAAAAGTTAAAATACATCTCTAACGGCCAGACAGAGATGTATTTTTTTATTGTCAGATTTTCTCATTGTAACAACTAAGGAACAACACACCCCACACTGCTTTGCTTATCTTGAAAAAGATTATACTAATTTTTTGATATAAATCAACCAAATATAACGAATTAATAAAAATAAAATCCAGTAATTAAATTACTGGATACTGTTTGGTTGCGGGGGTAAGACTCGAACTTACGACCTCAGGGTTATGAGCCCTGCGAGCTGCCAACTGCTCCACCCCGCGATATATAATTGTGGCAACTCAACTGTTGACTTACTAAGTATACAACAATATGTAAAAAATGTCAACGGTTTTTATAAAAATTTTGACATATAAAAAAATATATGCTATAAATACAACCATGGGTAAGAAATTATTGATAACAGAAAAGCCATCAGTAGCGATGGAATTTGCAAAAGCATTAAAAATAAATACAAATAGAAAGAATGGATATCTAGAATCAGAAAATTGGATAATAACATGGTGTGTAGGACATTTAATAACCATGAGCTATCCGGAAAAATATGATGAAAAACTAAAATTCTGGAGACTAGACACATTGCCATTTATTCCAAAAGAATGGAAATATGAAGTAATTCCAGCAGTAGAGAAACAATACGAGATAGTAAAAAGTCTTCTACAAAGAGAGGATGTAGAAGTAATATATAATGCAGGAGACTCTGGACGAGAAGGAGAATACATTCAAAGGCTAGTATTCATGATGGCAAAGCCAAATCCAAAAGCGGACATGAAAAGAGTATGGATAGACTCACAAACAGAGGAAGAAATAAATAGAGGAATAAAAGAAGCAAAAGAATTATCCGAATATGATAGCTTGTCAGATAGTGCATATTTAAGAGCAAAAGAAGACTATCTAATAGGTATAAACTTTTCAAGAATGTTATCAATAATATATGGAAGAAGACTTGCAAAAGAAATAAACGAAGAAAAAGCTTCAATATCAGTAGGAAGAGTAATGACATGCGTACTAGGAATGATTGTAAGTAGAGAAAGAGAGATTAGAAACTTCGTAAAAGTACCATTTTATAAAATATCAGGAACATTTAATAAAGAAGGACAAAAAGGCCAAATTCAAGCAGAATGGAAAGTAACAGAAACATCTAAAATGTGGCAATCACCTAAACTATATAATGATTCAGGATTCAAGAACGAAGAAGATGCAAAAAAATTCATATTATCACTGCAAGGAAAGAAAATAATAGTAGAAGAAGTCAAGAAAAGTAAGCAAAAAGAAAATGCACCATTATTATTTAACCTTGCAGAAATACAAAATGAATGCACAAAAAGATTTAAAATAAAACCAGACGAAACATTAGACATAATTCAAAATTTATATGAAAAAAAGCTGGTAACATATCCAAGAACAGATGCTAGAGTATTATCAACAGCAGTTGCAAAAGTTATAACACAAAACTTAAATGGAATAGCAAGAGGCTACAAAGATGAAGAAGTGCAAAATCTATTAAAGAAAATGAAAGACGAAAAATACACGACAAACTTGGTAAAAACAAAATACGTAAATGACAGCAAAATAACAGATCACTATGCAATAATCCCAACAGGACAAGGATATGAAAACATAGAAAAATTACCAGAATTGCAAAAGAAAGTTTACAATATAATTGTCAAAAGATTCATAGCAATATTTTATCCAGCAGCAGAATTTAGCAAAGTAAATATAACAATAGATGTTGAAGGAGAAAAGTTTTATGCAAGTGAAAAAATTTGTACAAAAAAAGGATATTTAGAAGTACTTAAGAAATCCACAAATGATGAACAAAATGTGGATAACTTGCAGGTAAAAAAGGGTGAAGAGCTTAATATAAAAACATACGAAATAAAAGAATCAGAAACAACTCCACCAACAAGATATAATTCGGGGTCAATAATATTAGCAATGGAGAATGCAGGAAAACTTATAGAAGACGAAGAACTTAGAGAGCAAATAAAAGGAGCTGGAATAGGTACAAGTGCAACAAGAGCAGAAATAATGAAAAAATTAGAAAAGATCAATTATATAAATATAAATAACAAAACCCAGATAATAACACCATCACAAAAAGGAGAATATATTTATGACATTGTAAATCAATCAATGCCAGACATGCTAAACCCAAAACTAACAGCAAGCTGGGAAAAAGGCTTGGACATGGTAGCTAAGAAAGAGATACACGCAGAAGAATTTATGACGAAATTAGAAAAATATATAAACAGCAAATTTGACAAATTAGTATTAAGAAGATAGCAAGTGGAATTTTATTACACTGGACAATTAAGCAAAAATATGCTATAAATAATACAGATTGGAGGAGAGGTTACCATAAACAAACTAAAAAAATTAGTAGTAAAAATACGTACTCTTGTAAAATTATTAGTAATACTAATAATTGCAGCCATATTAATAATCGGAACAATACAAATAATATATAGACAAACATATAGCGTAAGTCTAAATGGAGAAACAATAGGGTATACCAATGACAAGATCAATTTGCAGAAAAGAATAAATGATTATATTTCATCTGGAAATGGAGATGATGTAGCATTTGTCGAACTTAAAGAATTACCAACATATACAGCATGTATGTTAAAGAAAAACATAGAAACAAATGATGACGAGATATTTAATAAGGTTACATCATCAGGAACACCGTATTATAAATACTACACAATAACAAAAAATAATGAAGAAAAAGTTTACGTAGCATCATTCTCAGAGGCAGAAAAAGTAATAAATAATTTAAAAAGCAAAAATAGTGCAAACACAGACAAGCTAGGAATAGTAGAAAAGTACGAAACAGCAAAAGCAGAATTTAAAACAGTAGATACATGTGTTTCAGAACTATATGAGAAAAAAGTTGTTGTAACCAAAAAAGCAAGTAGCACAAGCGCATATATAAATATTGGGACAAGAGTAGTAACAGGAGAAACAAGTGTACCAACTAACCTAGGAGTAAGCTTAATAAAGCCAATTTCAGGAGTAATATCATCAAGATATGGTATTAGATGGAGAGACAATCACAAAGGTCTTGACATAGCAGCACCTAAAGGCACTGCTATTAAAGCAGCAGCAGGAGGAAAAGTAATATTTTCAGGATATGGCTCAGGATCTAACAGTTACAGTGGATATGGAAATATTGTAGTAATACAATCAACAAGTTCTCTTGTAATAAGATATGGACATTGTAGTGCATTATACGTAAAAACAGGAGAAACAGTTGTACAAGGTCAAGTCATAGCAGCCGTAGGATCAACAGGAATCTCGACGGGAAACCATTTGCATTTTGAAATAAGATATAAGGGAACAGCAGTTAATCCACAAAACTACATATATAAATAATTAATAAAATAAAAAAGCTCAGATTGTTAAGAAATTAACAATTTGAGCTTTTTGCATTAATAAAAATCACAATATACAAACAAATGAATAAAATATAAAGAAATAGGAGGAAGAAAATGGCTAAAATAAAAATATATAACAATGATACAAATCGTATGGAAACATATTATAGAGGAGAACAAGAGACAATGCCGTATGTAACTGGAAGGACACTTACAGTAAAAGAATTTAGAGGATCAAGCAACAGTAATTTATTGTGGACAGAAAAAAGAGCAATGCTAGCATGGAACAGTCAAAGATATATTTATGGAAAACCAATTAAAGTAGGGTATGCATTTAGAAGACCATGGGAAGGGGGACACTCAACCTTATCACAACACTATGCAGGCTTGGCTTTTGACGTTGGTCAGACATTAACAACAACAGAAAGGAATAATCTATACAATAGTGCTGTAAATTCAGGAGTGTGGACTTATGTAGAGCCACAAATTCTAACACCAACATGGATACATTTTGATAAAAGAAGAGGTAATCCGGCATGCTCTACAGGCGGATATCCACAGATACAAATGGGTTCAAGAGGAGCTTATGTAATGATAGCGCAAGATGACCTAAACACATTAGGATACAAAACAGGAGGACTAGACGGAATATTTGGAAGCAATACACAAACAGCAGTAAGGAATTATCAGCAAAATAAGGGATTAGCAGTAGATGGAATAGTAGGATGTAATACATGGAGATCTCTTCAAGAAGACGTATTAGGAAAAGGAAAAACAAGTACAACAATAGATTAAAATAAACATGATATTTAATAAAAAATTAAAGCTATAAAACAATAAAAAAATGCACTAAAAAAATTAATTTATATATGCAAATAATTATGCACAATATATTGAATTTTTCTTACGGGTATGATACATTTATAGCAATAAAATTTATATTAAATATCATGTTAAATAAATAAAAAACTACGAGAAAAAAGAGGAAAAATTATGAAAAAGATTTTTGGTTATGGAAAAAAGAACGAAAAAGGAATAACACTTACAGCGCTGGTAATTACAGTGGTGGTACTAAGTGCAATAGCAGCAGTAGGACTAAAAGCAGCAGATTCAGAAATAAAATCCGTAAATGAAATTCAAAATGAAGCACAAAAGCAAGAGGACAAGTTAGAAAACACAGGAAAACAAATAAACAAAATGTATGATGATCTAGATATAAAAGATGTAGATCTAACAGCAGAGATTAAACAAACAACATGCAGCTTTGAGATAAGCAAGGTCCAATTACAAAATTCATCAGAAATAATCGGAAGATACAAATACTTTATAAAAGAAAAAGATTCAAGTAGTTATAGAGAAATATCAAGTACAAAAGATAATTTCATGACAATGGACAAGCTAAGACATAATACGCAATATGACATAAAAATAGAAGTTTATAATCAAAGTGGTAAGAAAATTAAAACATCTGTAAAAACTGCAAAAACAAATGAATTAACAGCAGGAAGTTTAATTCTAAAACTAAAAGACAATGCAGGAGCAGAATACACACCAGGAACATGGACAGCAAGCGATGTATATGTAAGACAAGTAGAAGGAAACGCAGGAAAAACAACATATCAGACAGTAGGAAGTTCAGCTCAAACTATTGCACAAGGAACATCAGGAGAAACAATTGTAAGCAAAAGTGGTGTAACAACAATTAGAGTAATAACAACAGATGGAACAAATACAGTAAACGGAAAAGACTATGTTATAAAAATAGATAAAGAAGCACCAATATCAGGAGCATTAAAAATGCAGCTGGATAATAACAATGGAGCTGAATATAAAAACGATACATGGACAAAACATGACGTATATGTTTCACTACAACAAGGAAACTCAAACTTAAGTGGAATCAAATCAACAGTATACAATGTAACAGGAACAGAATCACATACAAATCAAACACAGCCACTAACATTAAAAACAACAGGAACATACACAATAAATGTAATAACAACTAACAATGTTGGAACAACCTCAACAAAAACATATACAGTAAAAATAGACAAAGATGCCCCAGAAGCCGGAAAACTAATAATGAAATTAGGAGACAACAAAGGAAATGATTATGCAGACGGAACATGGACAAATCAAAATGTATATATTGCAAAACAAGATGGAACAGATGCATTAAGTGGACATAAGTCAACAGTATATAATGTAACAGGAAAAAGCAATATAAGTAATACTCAAGATGCAATCACATTAACAGAAACAGGAGAATACACATTAACAGTAATAACAACAGATAATGCAGAAAACACATCAACAAGAATATACAAAGTAAAAATAGATAAAGTAAATCCAACAACACCAGAAGTAACAAATCCAAGTAATGGAGAATGGACAAAAGGTCAAGTAAAAATAACAATAAAATCAACAGATGCAAACTCTGGAATAGATAGAATTGAATGGTTCGAAAATGGAGCATGGACAACAAGACAATTAACAACAACTAATGGAGTAGGCACAATCACATACACAGTAGATAGAAATACAGTTATAAGATTTAGAGCGGTAGATAAAGCTGGAAATATATCAGACGAAGTAACAACAACAATTAAGCTAGATACAAGTACTCCTGATAAACAAGCTCCGGAAGCAACAAGTACTCCAAGTACAATAAAAGTAACATTCAAACAAACAGACAATTTATCAGGAATAAATGGATCAACAATAAGATATGCAATATACAAAGATGGAAAATGGTCAGCATGGCAAACATCAGATACATTTACAGGATTAATACACAATGCAGAATATAAAGTAAAAACACAAGTTTCAGACAACGTAGGAAATACATCAGAATCAAATGAAACAACAATTTCAACAAAGAAATTAGAAGCAGGAACATTAAAATTAAACCTAATAAATGCATCAGGTAACTCATACGTATCAGGCCAATGGACAAAATCAAATGTATATGTATCACTAAGCCAAGCACAATATGGAACATCAAATTATGAAAGCATATCAGGATCGGCACAAACAGTGGCTACAGGGACAACAGCGGATAGCTTGATTACAAAAGCAGGAATAACAACATTAAGAGTAAAAACAGTAGATGGTCCAAATACAGTATATAGTCAAAACTATATAGTAAAAGTAGACAATCAAAACCCAACAGCAGGAACATTAACAATGAAGTTAAATAGTAGCACAGGAAGTACATATACATCAGGAAATTGGACGAATCAAAATGTATGGATACACAAAAATGATGGATCAGATAACTTAAGCGGACATCAATCAACAACATATAATGTATCAGGAGCAGAAACATTAAATAATCAAACAGCAGATAATACATTACAAACAGAAGGAACATATACATTAACAGTAAAAACATTAGACAAAGTATCAAACAGTAGCACAAGAGGCTATACAGTAAAAATAGATAAAACAGCACCAACAGATGCAGCACCAACCGCAACTGCAACAACTAATAGAATAACAGTAACATTCAAACAAACAGATAGTTTATCAGGAATAAATAATTCAAGCATACAATATGCAATAAAAGATGGAAACAGTTGGTCGTCATGGCAAACATCAAAAACATTTACAGGATTAAAAACAAATCAAACATATATAATAAAAACAAAAGCAACAGATAATGCGGGAAATACACGAGAATCAAAAGAATTATCAATAACAACAACAGAACTAAAAGCAGGAACATTAACACTAACAAAAGAAACAGCAACTGGTTCAGCATATACATCAGGACAATGGTCAAACAAAAATGTGTATGTAAAATTAGTTCAAAGTAGCACAGGAACATCAACATATTCAAGTACATCAAATTCAGCACAGCTAGTAAGTGCAGGAACAACAGTAGATACAACAGTAAGCACAAATGGAACAACAACATTAAAAGTAACAACAACAGATGGAAACAATACAGCATATAGTCAAGAATATGTAATAAAAGTAGATAAAGAATTACCAACCACAACAAGCCCAACAGTATCAAGCACAACAAATACAATAACAGTAACATGTAATCAAACAGATAGCTTATCAGGAATAAATGCATCAAGCAAAAAATACGCAATCTACAAAAATGGAGCATGGTCATCATGGCAAACATCAAATAAATTTACAAACTTGACGCACAATACAGAATACAAAGTAAAAACACAAATAACAGATAATGCAGGAAATACATCAGAATCAGTAGAAGCAACAGCAAAAACAACAACACTAACAGCAGGAACACTCACATTAAGAAAAGAAAGTAGTACCGGTTCAATATATCAATCAGGAACATGGTCAAACAAATCAATATATGTTACATTAACAAAATCAAGTATAGGAACAACAACGTATGAAAGTGTAACAGGATCAGCACAAACAATAACATCAACAGATAGCGCAACAAAAATTAGTGCAGATGGAACAACAACAGTAAGAGTAAAAACAACAGATGGAATAAATACAGTATATAGTAAAGAATATGTTATAAAAATAGATACAGTAGCACCAACAGCTGGAAAAATGGCATTAAAATTAGACAACAGCAGTGGAGGAGATTATACTGAAAATACATGGACAAATCATAGTGTATATGCAGCATTAACAAACGGAAGTGATACACTAAGTGGTCACAAATCAACAACATACAGCAGAACAGGTGGAGCAACAGTATCAAATGCAACAGCAGCAACTACTTTAGCAACAACTAATACATATACGATAAAAGTAACAACAGTAGATAATGCAGGAAATAGTGCAACAAGAACACAAATAGTAAAAATAGATAAAGAAGCTCCAACAGCACCAGAAATAACAAATCCAAGTAATGGGGCATGGACAAATGGAAACGTAACAATTACAGCAAAATCAACAGATGCACATTCAGGAATAGACAAGATAGAATGGTATGAAAATGGAGCCTGGACAACAAGAGCATTAACAACAACAGATGGAACTGGAGTAATAACTTACACAGCAGATAGAAATGAAACAATAAGATTTAGAGCAGTAGATAAAGCTGGAAATGCTTCATCTGAAAGTACAACAGTAGTAAAGATAGACAAGACAAGTCCATCAGATATAGCGCCAACAGTGGTAAGCACAACCAATACAATAACAGTAACAAGCAAACAAACAGATAGTTTGTCAGGAATAAAATCAGGAACAATACAATATGCAATAATGAAAGGCACAACCTGGTCGGCATGGCAAACATCAAATCAGTTTACTGGATTAACACATAACACAGAATATAAAGTAAAAACAAAAGTTACAGACAACGCAGGAAATACAAAAGAATCATTAACAACAACAATAGTAACTAAGAAATTACAAGCAGGTTCACTTACATTAACAATAGGAACAAATTCAGGTTCAGCTTATAGTGAAGGAACTTGGACAAAATCAGACGTATATGTCACATTAAATAAAGCATCAACAGGAACAACAACATATGAAAGTTTAGCAGATTCGGCACAGACAGTAGTAGCTGGAACAGCTAGTAATGTAAAAATTAACACAACAGGAACAACAACATTAAAAGTAAAAACAACAGATGGCAGCAACACAGTATATAGTAAAGAATATGTTATAAAAATAGATAAAGTAGTGCCAACAGCAGGAACGTTAACAATGAAAAAAGGAAGCAACACAGGCGCTACATACAGTAACAATACATGGACAAATCAGAGCGTATATATAGAAAAAATCAATGGAACAGATAAAGAGAGCGGACATAAATCAACAGTATATAGCATAACAGGAAAAGCAACACTTAATAATCAAACAGGAAGCAATACTTTGACAGATGAAGGAACATATACAGCAAAAGTTACAACAACAGATAATGCTTTAAATAGCTCAACAAAATCATATACAATAAAAATAGATAAAACAGCGCCAACAAATACAGCTCCAACAGTTACAGTAACAACAAATTCTATAACAGTAACAAATAAGCAGACAGATGCTTTATCAGGAATGGCAAGTACACAATATGCATTAAAAACAGGAAGTACTTGGTCAGCATGGCAGACATCAAATGTATTTAATAATTTAACAACAAATAAAACATATAGTGTAAAAACAAAGACAACAGACAATGCTGGAAACTCATCAGAATCAGCAGAACTAAGCATAACAACAAATGAATTAACAGCAGGAAGCTTAACATTAAAGCATACAGATGCAAATGGTGACGTATATACAGTAAATACGTGGACAAAAGACAGCATCTATGTAGCATTAACAAAAGGCTCAGCTGGAACAACAACATATGAAAGCATATCAGGTTCAGCACAAACAGTAGCAGCTGGAACCACAGCAGCAACAACAGTAACTACAAATGGAACAACAACATTAAGAGTAAAGACAACAGATGGAATGAACACAGTATATAGTCAAGAATACATAATAAAGATAGATAAAGAAGCACCAACAAATGCAGCACCAACAGTTAATGCAACCACAAATTCATTAACAGTAACAAATAAGCAAATAGACAATCTATCAGGAATAGCAAGTGTACAATATGCAATCTATAAAGGAAATAGCTGGTCAGCATGGCAAACATCAAACCAATTTACAGGATTAATACATAACACAACGTACAAAGTAAAAACAAAGACAACAGATAAAGTAGGAAATGCATCAGAATCAGCAGAAAATACAACAGCTAAAACATCAAACCTAGTAGCTGGAACATTAACATTAACTCATAACACAGCATCAGGGTCAGCATATACATCAAATACATGGACAAAAGACAGTGTATATGTGGCATTAGTTAAAGCATCAACAGGAACAACAACATATGAAAGTATAACAGGTTCAGCACAATCAGTTGGCTCAGGAACAACAGCAGATACAACAGTAAATACAAATGGAACAACAACATTAAGAGTAAAAACAACAGATGGAACAAACACAGTATATAATAGTAACTATGTAATAAAAGTTGATAAAGCAAAGCCAACAGCAGGAACACTAACAATGAAGTTAGGAAGTAGCACTGGAAACGCATATACGAGCAATAGTTGGACAAATCAAAACGTATGGCTACATAAAAACGATGGTTCAGATACTTTAAGTGGACACAAATCAACAACATATACAGTTTCGGGAGCAAACTTAACAAACCAAACAGCTGATAATACAATAAGTGTAGAAGGAAAATACACAGCGACAGTGACAACATACGATAATGTAGACAATAGTAGCACAAATTCATACAATGTAAAAATAGACAAAACAGCCCCAACAACCACAGCACCAACAGCAACATCAACAACAAACGGAATTACAGTAACATTCAAACAAACAGATAGTTTATCAGGAATAAATGCATCAACAAAGCAATATGCAATATATAAAAATGGAGCATGGTCAGCATGGCAAACATCAAACGAATTTACAGGAGTAACATACAACACATCATATAAAGTAAAAACAAAAGTAAGCGATAATGCTGGAAACTCGTCAGAATCAACAGAACTAAGCATATCAACTAAAAATCTAACAGCTCCAACATTAAGTTTCAAGTTAGAAAATAACTCAGGAAGTGATTACACAGTAGGAAGCTGGGTAGGAAAAAATGTATATGTAACATTAAACAAAGCAACATCAGGAACATCAACTTATGAAAGTTTACAAGGTTCAGCACAAACAGTAGCAGCAACTACAGCAGCAACAACAATTTCTACATCAGGAACGACAACATTAAGAGCAAAAGTAACAGATGGAACAAACACAATATATAGCAATAATTACGTAGTAAAAGTAGATAAAAATGCACCTACAAATGTAGCACCAACAGCAACAAGTACAACAAATTCAATTAGTGTTGCATCAAAGCAAACAGACAATTTATCAGGATTGAATTCGTCTACATTACAATATGCAATTTACAAAGGAAATAGTTGGTCAGCATGGCAAGCATCAAATACATTTACAGGATTAACGCACAATACGGCTTACAAAGTAAAGACAAAAGTAAGCGATAATGTAGGAAATACATCAGAATCAACAGAGCTAAGCATATCAACAAAACAATTAACAGCAGGAGGCTTAACATTAAAACATACAAATTCAAGTGGAGCAGCTTATACAGCAAACACATGGACAAAAGATAATGTTTATGTAACACTAAATAAAGCAGCATCAGGAACATCAACTTATGAAAGTGTATCAGGCTCAGCACAAACAGTAGCAGTAGGAACAACAGCAGATACAACAGTAAATACAAATGGAACAACAACATTAAGAGTAAAGACAACAGATGGAACGAATACAGTATATAGCGGAAATTACATAATAAAAAAAGATGCACAAAATCCAACAGCAGGAACATTAACAATGAAGCTAAATAATAGTTCAGGAGGAGCATACACATCAGGAAAGTGGACAAACCAAAGCGTATGGCTACACAAAAATGATGGATCAGATACCCTAAGTGGTCATAAATCAACAACATATACAGTTGCAAGTACAAGTATAACAAATCAAACAGCAGATAACACAATAAGCACAGAAGGAAAGTATACAGCAACAGTAACAACATATGATAATGTATCAAACAGTAGCACCAGAAATTACACAATAAATATTGATAAGACAGCACCAACAACAATAGCACCAGGAGTTAAAACTACAACAAATTCAATTACCATAAGTAGTAAACAAACAGATGCATTATCAGGAATAGCAAGCGTACAATATGCACTATATAACGGAAGCAGTTGGTCAAGCTGGCAATCATCAAATACATTTACAGGATTAACAACAAACAAAGTATACAAAGTAAAGACAAAGACAACAGATAAGGCCGGAAACAGTAGTGAATCAATCGAAGCATCAGCTACAACAACCAACCTTACAGCAGGAACTCTCACAATGAAGTTAGGAAGTAGCTCAGGTGGAGCATACACATCAGGAACATGGACAAATCAGAATGTATATGTGACATTAAATAAAGCAACAACAGGAACAACAACATATTTAAGTACTGATAGTTCAGCACAAACAGTAGCAGAGACTGCATCAGCAACAACAATTAATAAAGAAGGAACATCAATATTAAAAGTAAAGACAACAGATGGAATTAATACAGCATATAGTTCAGAATATACAATAAAGATAGACAAGACAGCACCAACAACAGCGGCACCAACAGCAAGCAAAACAACAAAATCAATAACAATAACATGTAAACAAACTGACGGTCTATCAGGAATAAATGCATCAACAAAACAATATGCAATATACAAAGATGGAGCATGGTCAGCATGGCAAACATCAAATGTATTTAATAATTTAACATCAGGAAAAGAATATCAAGTAAAAACAAAAGTAAGTGATAATGCTGGAAACTCAGCAGAATCAACAGCAACAAAAGTCACAACAACAACACTAACAGCAGGAACATTAAACTTGAAATTAATAAATAGTACTGGTGCAAACTATACAGCAGGAACATGGACAAATCAGAATGTATATGTAACATTAAATAATGGCTCAGCCGGAACAACAACATATGCAAGTGTATCAGGTTCAGCACAATCAGTAGCCTCAACAACAGGAGCAACAACAATAGAGGCAGCAGGAACAACAACATTAAAAGTAACAACAACAGATGGAACAAACTCTGTAAGCAATACTTATGTAATAAAAATAGATAAGACAGCTCCAACAGCAGGAACACTTACTATGAAGCTAAATAGTAGTACAGGAGCAGCTTACACAGCAAACACATGGACTGCTAATAGCATACATGTTCATTTAAATAACGGTTCAGACGAAACAAATGGAAGTGGCCATAAATCAACATCATATAGCATAACAGGCCCAACGACAGCTTCTGGAACAAATGATGTAACATTAACAACAACAGGAACATATACAGCTAAAATAACAACAACAGATAATGCTGGAAATAGTGCAACAAGAACAGTAACAATAAAGATAGATAAAGAAAAACCAGCAACACCAACAATAACAAATGCAAAAAATAACACATGGACAAACGACAATGTAACAGTAACAATCAAATCTTCAGACAATCATTCAGGAATAGACAGAATAGAATGGTATGAAAATAATGCATGGACAACAAGAGCATTAACCACAACAAATGGAACAGGAACAATTTCATACACAGCAAATAGAAATGAAACAGTAAGATTTAGAGCAGTAGATAAAGTTGGAAATGTATCAGCAGAAGCAACAACTATAGTAAAAATAGATAAGACAGCACCAACAAATACAGCCCCAACAGCAACAGTTACAGCACAATCAATAACAGTAACATGTAAGCAAACTGATAGTTTGTCTGGAATAAAATCAGGAACAACACAATATGCATTAAAAACTGGAGACACATGGTCAGCATGGCAAACATCAAATACATTTACAAAATTAAAACAATCAACATCTTATGTAGTAAAAACAAAAGTAACAGATAACGCTGGAAACTCAGCAGAATCATCAGAAACAACAGTATATACATCAAAGCTTGCCGCAGGAACATTAACATTAAAGTATACAGATGCAAGTGGAGCAACTTACACATCAAATACATGGACAAAAGATAATGTATATGTAACACTAAATAATGGCTCAGCCGGAACAACAACATATGCAAGTGTATCAGGTTCAGCACAATCAGTAGCCTCAACAACAGGAGCAACAACAATAGAGGCAGCAGGAACAACAACATTAAAAGTAACAACAACAGATGGAACAAATACATCAACAAATTCCTACATAATAAAGATAGATAAAACAGCTCCAACAGTAGGAACATTAACAATGAAGTTGGGAAGCAGCACAGGAACAACATATACATCCGGAAATTGGACAAACCAAAATGTATGGGTACACAAAAATGATGGTTCAGATAGTCAGAGTGGACACAAATCAACAACATATACAATATCAGCAGCAAGTTTAACAAATCAAACAGCAGATAATACTCTAACCAAAGAAGGAAAATATACTGCTGTAGTAACAACAACTGATAATGTATCAAATAGCAGCACAAAGAATTACAACATAAACATAGACAAGACAGCACCAACAACAGTAGCACCAACAGCATCTCAGACAACAAATTCGATAACAGTAACAAATAAACAAACAGATGCTTTATCAGGAGTATCAAGCACACAATATGCAATATACAATGGAAGCAGTTGGTCAAGTTGGCAATCATCAAATGTATTTAGTGGATTAACAACCAATAAAACATACAAAGTAAAAACAAAAACAACAGATAAAGCTGGAAACTCATCAGAATCAGCAGAGTTAAGCGTAACAACAAGTAACTTAACAGCAGGAAGCTTAACATTAAAACACACAAATGCAAGTGGAACAGCATATACAGCAAACACATGGACAAAAGATAGCGTATATGCAACATTAAATAATGGTTCAGCTGGAACAACAACATATACAAGTGTATCAGGTTCAGCACAAACAGTAGCAGTAACATCATCAGCAACAACAATTACAACATCAGGAACAACAAAATTAGTAGTAACAACAACAGATGGAACAAATACTGCAAAAAGTGGTGAATACATAATAAAAGTAGACAAAAATGCACCAACAAACACGGCACCAACAACTAGTGCTACAACAAATTCGGTAACAGTAACATGTAAACAAACAGATAGCTTATCAGGAATAAACGCATCAACAACACAATATGCAATATATAAAGGAAGTAGCTGGTCAGCATGGCAAACATCAAATAAATTCACTGGATTAACACATAACACATCATACAAAGTAAAAACAAAAATAAGTGATAATGTAGGAAATTCAGGAGAATCAGCAGAAACAACAGTTTCAACATCAAAACTAGCCGCAGGCAGCTTAACGCTAAAGCATACAAATGCAAGTGGAGCAGCCTACACATCAGGAAGCTGGTCAACAACAGACATATATGTAACATTAACAAGAGCTTCAACAGGAACGACAACTTATGAGAGCATATCAGGTTCAGCACAAACAGTTGCAACAGGAACAACAGCAGCAACAACAGTAACAACAGCAGGAACAACAACATTAAGAGTAAAGACAACAGATGGAACAAACACAGTATATAGTAGCAACTATGTAATAAAAATAGACAAAACAAAACCAACCGCAGGAACAATGACAATGAAGCTAGGATCAAGTTCGGGTAGTACATATACAAGTGGAACATGGACAAATCAAAGCGTATACATTGCATTAAACAATGGTTCAGATGAAACAGGAGGAAGTGGACATAGTTCAACAACCTACAGCATCTCAGGAGCTGCAACACAATCAAACCAAACAGCAGCTCAAACGTTAACAGCAGCAGGAAAATACACAATTACAATAACAACAAAAGACGTAGCAGGAAATAGTTCAACTAGAACACAATATATATACATAGACAAAACAAAGCCAACAGCTGGAACACTTACAATGAAGTTAGATTCAAGTACAGGCTCAAGTTACTCAAACAATACATGGACAAACCATAGCGTATACATATCTCTAAATAATGGTTCAGATGAAACAAACGGAAGTGGCCATAGTTCTACAACTTACAGCATTTCAGGATCAGCAACACAATCAAATCAGACAGCAGCTCAAACATTATCGGCAACAGGAACTTATAACATAACAGTAACAACAAAGGATAAAGCTGGAAACACATCTACCAATAATTATGTAATAAAGATAGATAAAAAAGCACCAAATGTTGGAACATTAACAATGAAATTAGACAGCGCATCAGGGGAAAATTATACCAACGATACATGGACAAATCACAACATTTATATTGCGGTAAACAACGGAAATGATGCAAATAGCGGGCATCAGTCTACAACTTATAGCATCAGCGGACCTATAACGGTAACTAACTCAAGTGAGGCAAGAACACTAACAGCGGAAGGAACGTACACGGTTGTTCTAACCACGAAAGATAATGTTGGCAATTCAAGCAGCAGAACGTATGTATTGAAAATTGATAAGACACCGCCATCAGTATCTTTTGAAACAAATGGATGTACTTCAATAGCACTGGGACAAGATGTAAAAACATTAATTCATATTAATGATGAATTGAGTGGAAACAATATTCAATATGGCAGATGGATGCAATCTTTGGAAAAAGATACTTTTCCTGTTTTAACACAATTATCAGACTTCACAGGTGCTGGAGGATGGAAATTTATAAATAATTCATATTCAGAAAGTGTATCAGCAGATTTTTTGGGATACTGGAAATTATGGATATATGTTGAAGATACAGCAGGAAATTATTCAATTATACATTCAAATGATTTTCAAACTGAAAAGAATAATCTAGATTGGTGGTCTTTCAAAAATCCTAATACATTCAATAGGTCATATAATCCAAGTGATGGAATGAATACTATAAGCTTTTGTGGAATTAATGGATATGAAATAATTTATATTCCCTTAAAAACAATTCCAGGTCAAAGATATTATTTTAGATGTGCATATCAAAATCTTTCAACATATACAACAGGACTATATTCAGGAATTATGATGCAAATACTTAAAAATGTGAGTGATGGATTTAATGATGAAAATAAAATTGTAGAGAATAGTTATTTTGCAAAAACAGCAGGTAGTGAACAATATAATGGTGTTGAATTTACTGCAACTCAAAGCGTTACTTATATAGCATTCAATTTCTCAACTGTTGATGATTGGCAAAATATATCTTTAAAATTGGGCAAATTTATATTGACAACTAGGTAATGCGATTATTGAAGTTGAATTAATCACATATATAAGAATATGCATCATTAATTTTAAAAAATCCGCAAAGCTTGTTTATAGCATGCGGATTTTTTATATACAATAAAAGAATTATTTTTTTATTGTATATGGATTATTTATTGTGCCATTTCCAGAATTTACAGTGATTTTAGAATCAAAGGAAACTACTGGTGCAAGGCAATGATTTCCATAGTCTATAATACCGTTTGAGCGGAATAAAAGATTTTGCGATAAATAATTAGGCTTTATCCAGAAAAATCCGAAATATGCATCGGTCCATCCTGAGTTACAATCAACATAACGTGAAGCAATCCAATAATCTCTTCCATTTTTAAATAGCATATTATAGAAATTTTCGTTCTTATAGTATATGCTTGAAGGATTACTAAAATAATAATGTGTTTGTGTACATGTTAAACTTGAAACTGCTGGTCCTGCTGTTGATGGTATACTTGGCAAAGTATCATAAATCACATCACTTCTATTTTTTCCATTTGGATTCATTTTAGACAGTGCATTATTATTTACATTTCCTGTCACAATTTGTGTTCCATCTGCAATATCACTTATGCCAACTCCTGAATATTTTTCTTGTGTATATACTGCAGGATATTGTGTATATAATGTATATTTTCTTGTTGTTCCATATTGAGTTTCCCCTGATTTATATGAATTTCTTGCAGCTATTCCAGCTTCACTCATCTCAGCTTCTATATTTTCTATGCTTAAACTTTTTGCTGTTGCTCCTAAGCTTGCATTACTATATCTAGTTTTGCATATATCATTTAATAGATATACTCCATTAGCATATCCTGTTGTTCCTTGGAACCACACTACACTTTGCTTGTCTCCTGCATTACCAAATAATTTTGTTATATTTCCTAGCTCATCCAATTCCATGATTCTCCATCCTGATGGATCATACATTTTGTCTATTGTTTGTGCACTACTATATCCACTCTTTGTTGTTGTTAAATTATATCCAGTGTTTGGTGTATCTGGTGTATATTTTACGTAGTCTCCTATTTTTAATCTTGCAATATATATTGTATACTTTCTACTGCTTGAATTGCCAACATTATCTTTCGTGGTTAGAACAATGAAGATAGAAATTTGATAATTATATAACAATTTATAGACTAATTGTAAAATACCAGTGATTTAACTTTTTAACCAAAATAATATATCAGAATTGAAAGATTTTATCTATCAATCCTGATTTAAACTATTATATTTAATGTAACTTAACATTTATAAATTGATTATTAAATTATTATTTTCCTAATACATATGGATCTCTTTTTGTTCCACTTCCACTCTTTACTTGGATTCCAGATCCTAGAGAAACTACGGACGCAAGGCGATTGCGGTAGTTATTGCTGTTGCCGAGCGAATTGAACAAGCCATAGCCGCCCAAGGCACTGCTGTAGACATAGCGAAGCCCGAAAAGCGCAAACGAGCTGTATGAATTGCAGCTGACATAGCGCGACGCAAGCCAGAAATATGTTCCTGTTCCAAATATCATACTATAAAAGTT
>ERZ772881.888-NODE-888-length-30153-cov-14.722839_pt1 | contig 30153 bp, 30 predicted proteins | sample MGYA00580581_ERZ772881 | MGnify/ENA primary metagenome ERZ772881 (study PRJEB29015, sample SAMEA2737668) | human gut metagenome | biome: human gut; feature: human-associated habitat; material: faeces | place: China | collected 2012 ...
GGTGAAGATGCCGATTACCCGCGATGGGACGAAAAGACCCCGTGAACCTTTACTACAGCTTAGCATTGACCTTGGTCATCCGATGTGTAGGATAGGCCGGAGGCTTAGAGGCGGGCACGCCAGTGTCCGCGGAGCCATCCTTGAAATACGGCCCTTTGGCTGTCTGAGGTCTAACGCGCCTTGCGCGGACACTGCTTGGCGGGTAGTTTGACTGGGGTGGTCGCCTCCAAAAGCGTAACGGAGGCTTCCAAAGGTGCCCTCGGGCCGATTGGTAACCGGCCTTACAGAGTGCAATGGCATAAGGGCGCTTGACTGGGAGGGAGACATCCCGAGCAGGCAGGAAACTGGGGCATAGTGATCCGGCGGACGTGTATGGAAACTCCGTCGCTCAAAGGATAAAAGGTACTCCGGGGATAACAGGCTGATCCCCCCCAAGAGCTCATATCGACGGGGTGGTTTGGCACCTCGATGTCGGCTCGTCACATCCTGGGGCTGGAGAAGGTCCCAAGGGTTGGGCTGTTCGCCCATTAAAGTGGCACGCGAGCTGGGTTCAGAACGTCGTGAGACAGTTCGGTCTCTATCTATCGTGGGCGCAGGAGTTTTGAGTGGTTCCGTCACTAGTACGAGAGGACCGTGACGGACGGACCTCCGGTTTACCTGTTGTGCCGCCAGGCGCATGGCAGGGTATCTGCGTCCGGATGGGATAAGCGCTGAAAGCATCTAAGCGCGAAGCCCACCGCGAGATGAGAGCTCCACAGAGGGTCGTCGCAGACGACGACGTTGATAGGCGGCAGGTGTAAAGACAGCGATGTCAAAGCCGAGCCGTACTAATAGCCCGATGTCTTTCGAATCGGGCTCATGTTTTCAACTGTATGTTTGTATGTTTCCGTGGGCGGAGAGTCCCGGGATACGGAGGCGGCCTTCAGGCCGCATCCCTGTGTGACGGTACAGTTTTGCTTGCCGATTATGTCACCTTACACACGTCAGCGATGATGTAAGACACATCAGGTGGTTATTGCGGCGGTGTCCCACCTCTTCCCATTCCGAACAGAGAAGTTAAGCCCGCTTGCGCCGATGGTACTGCAATGCAATGCGGGAGAGTAGGCAGCTGCCTCCTTTCATAAGAGCCCAGAGGACAGAAATGTTCACTGGGCTCTTTTCGTACGAAACTCATTCTCTTTTTTCCTAATTATCGTAAAAGGAGTGGCAGTTTGTTCTTGTCTCTCATATTTTTTTATTACCTTTGCAAATGCGAAAATGAAGGACTGTCACATCACTGGTTTTGATTTGACGAATAATCCTTATAATCAATTTGTAATGAAGATATTTATTAGATTCTTTTTTTCTATTGTTTTCAGTTTAGTTGTTTTACCCTCCCATGCGGGGAATACTTCGGAGAATGTTTCCTTGTCAGATTCAGATGATGAATGGAAGCCTGTTATAGAGGCGCTTATTAAGGTTGAGAGTAATGGCAATTCCAATGCCACATATGGTGCTTCGGTGGGCGTATTACAGATAACTCCAGTTCTTGTTGCTGAATGCAATAATATCCTTAGACGTAGGAAGTTAAAGAGATGGTATAAGCTTTCAGACAGGTTTAGTAGGCAGAAATCTATTGAGATGTTCCTTTTAATCCAATCTTGGTTTAATCCAATGCATGATATAGAGCAGGCTATTCGCTCTTGGAATGGCGGTATGCATTACAGTATGGAACGAACGCAACGTTATTTTGACAAGGTAATGTCTTTACTTAAAGGTACAAGATAATCTAGCGCTTAATGAAATTAAGTTCTTTAGGCATTTTTACCCATTTCCTATTTCTCGCGATTTTTATCGTACTTCCGTTAATTTGTCTTAGGATGTAAGTGGAATCATTTATGGCAGTGAGCGTTGCGGTTAGGTCCTCACTGCCATAATCGTTTATAATTTGTAATTCTGCAGTTTTGCCTTTTATGGTTGCATTGGTAAAAAGCCATTTCCTTCCATCTTGCTTGTCGCCGAAATAGCCTGGTAATACTCCATATATTTCTTGTTGTGGAACTGTAACATTCTTATGATATAAGTCTAAGATTATGTAGACATTATATTTTTGATTGTAAAGATAGCCTTTAAACATTGTTGAATCTTTTGCCAAGGAATTCTCTTGTGCACTGATACTCATTGAGAAAAGTGCAATAATTAAAAAGAAAAGAGTTTTTTTCATTATCATCTTATATATTTTCTGCAAAGGTAAACGTTTGCATCAAGAAAAGCGTGTTTTTCCACAAATAATGTTTGATTGAGTTTGTATTTTATCTTTTTTATAGTAACTTTGGCGGGAATATACAATAGATATGACAAGTAAAGGATTGTTTCCCGATTATATTCTTGAGTCAAGTTGGGAAGTCTGTAATAAAGTTGGAGGTATTTATGCAGTTTTATCCACTCGTGCCCGGACATTGGTAAAAATGCTTGGTGATAATCTAATCTTTATTGGTCCTGACTGTTGGCGTGACCGTGTGTGCCCCTATTTTAGGGAGGATGAGACATTGTTTTCTGATTGGCATGCAAAAGCATCATCAGAAGGTTTGTCCCTGAAGATTGGGCGTTGGAATATACCAGGATCCCCTATAGCTATCTTGGTGGACTTTGATTCCTATTATAAAATCAAAAACACAATATACGGTCAGTTGTGGGAAGATTTTGGCGTGGATAGTCTTCATGCGTATGGGGATTATGACGAAGCTTCAATGTTCTCCTATGCAGCGGCTCTCGTTGTTCAGAGTTTCTATTATTATAATATTGCTCCAGAAAAGAAAGTCGTCTACCATGGAAATGAATGGATGACCGGTTTAGGACTTCTATACATTCATAAGCATGTTCCTGAGATAGCCACGATTTTCACCACTCACGCCACGAGTATTGGAAGGAGCATAGCTGGGAACAACAAGCCTCTATACGATTATTTATCGGGCTATAACGGTACACAGATGGCAGCGGAGCTCAACATGCAAAGCAAGCATTCCATTGAGCATCAAACAGCCAAATATGTAGATTGCTTTACAACAGTCAGTGAGATCACGGCCAGGGAGTGCAAGCAGTTATTGGATAAACCTGTGGATGTGGTTTTACCTAATGGCTTTGAAAATGATTTTGTCTCTAAAGGAGTGACTTTCAAACGGAAGCGGAAGGCTGCGCGTGAGAAACTTATCTCAATCGCCAATGCATTGACAGGTGAGCGATTTGATGACAATACACTTATCGTTTCTACAAGCGGGAGGTATGAATTTCGTAATAAAGGTATCGATGTTTTTATTGATGCCATAAACATCTTACGTCATGATTCGAGGTTGAAGAAGAATGTAGTTGCTTTTATAGATGTCCCAGCATGGGTGTCTGAACCTCGAAAAGACCTTCAGCAACGTCTGAAGCAGACATTTAATGATAGTACTCCACTTGAAGATCCGGTTGTGACTCATTGGCTTCATAATATGGATACAGACAATGCACTTTGCAAGTTCCATAGCTTGGGCATGGCTAATGGTTTGGGTGAAAAAGTGAAAATCTTCTTTATTCCTTGCTATTTGACAGGCAATGATGGTATTGTCAATCTCAGCTATTATGATGTCCTCCTTGGTAACGATCTGTGTGTGTTTCCATCTTACTATGAGCCCTGGGGATATACTCCTTTGGAGTCCATCGCCTTTAAGGTACCTTGCGTGACTACTGACCTTGCCGGCTTTGGTCTTTGGGCAAATTCAGAACTTGGCCATTATGGCGAGCTTGTAGACGGCGTAAAGGTTGTTCATAGGACTGATGCCAACTATGCTGATGTGGCCAATGCCATTGAAGAGACGATCCTTGAGTTTTCCCAGATGGACGCGGCTGGCATAAAGTCAGCATGTTCCAATGCCGAGAAGCTCTCCCGTAAAGCATTGTGGCCTCATTTTATTAAATACTATGAGGAAGCTTATGACTTTGCTTTGCATAAGGTTTCAGAGCGTATATCCAAAGATTGATATTCTTTTGAAATTACATTCAATTGATTAATAGTTTAAATATTCACAATATGAAAATCAAAGCTGATTACACCAATGCCCCTCAGTGGAAAGAGCTCAATATCAAGTCGAGCCTTCCAGAGCAACTTGAGTGCCTTAACGAGCTTGCTCACAATATGTGGTGGGCATGGAACTATGAGGCCCGTAAAGTCTTTAAGAGTCTTGACGAAGATCTCTATGAGGAAGTGGGACATAATCCCGTTCTGCTTCTTGATAGGCTGGGATATGACCGCAAGGAGGCTATTGTTAAGGACAAGACAATAATGAAGAAAGTAAAGGACATCTATGCCAAGTTCCGCAAATACATGGATGTCAAGCCAGACAGCAGCCGCCCTTCTGTGGCTTACTTCTCGATGGAATATGGCTTGGACCAAGTGCTGAAAATTTACTCTGGTGGTCTTGGTATGCTTGCCGGAGACTATATGAAAGAAGCATCAGACAGCAATGTCGATATGTGTGGTATTGGCTTTCTTTATCGTTTTGGCTACTTTACGCAGAGTCTTAATATGGACGGCCAGCAGATTGCCAAATACGACGCTCAAGATTTCAACTCTTTGCCGATAGAGCGTGTTCTTGATGAGAACGGCAATCAGGTGGTTGTCGACGTACCTTATATGAACTATCAGGTTCATGCCCTCGTCTGGCAGGTCAATGTGGGCCGTATTAAGTTGTATCTCCTTGATACCGATAACGATATGAACTCTCAGTTTGACAAGCCCATTACTCACAGCCTGTATGGTGGTGACTGGGAGAACCGTCTCAAGCAGGAGATCCTTCTTGGAATGGGTGGCGTGTTGATGCTTAAGAAGCTCGGTATCAAGAAGCGGCTCTATCACTGCAATGAAGGTCATGCTGCTCTTTGTAATCTACAGCGTCTGGTCGACTATGTGGATAGTGGCCTTACGTTCAATCAGGCTTTGGAGCTCGTTCGTGCCTCTTCACTCTACACGGTTCATACTCCGGTTCCTGCAGGTCATGACTACTTCGACGAGGGTCTGTTTGGCAAATATATGGGAGGCTATCCTGCACGTCTTGGCATTAGCTGGGACGAGTTCATCGGTATGGGCCGTGAGAATCCCGATGACCACAATGAGCGTTTCTGTATGAGTATCTTTGCGTGTAACACTTGCCAGGAGGTCAATGGCGTGTCTAAGCTTCATGGCTGGGTGAGCCAGAAAATGTTTGCCCCCATTTGGAAGGGTTATTATCCAGAGGAGAATCATGTGGGCTATGTAACCAATGGCGTGCATTTCCCGACATGGTGCGCAACTGAGTGGCGTAAGGTTTATGACAAATATTTTGATCCTTCTTTCTTGAGTGATCAAAGTAATGAGCAGATCTGGCACGCTATCTACAATGTCCCTGATGATGAGATTTGGGCAACTCGCATGACTCTAAAGGAAAAGCTCATCAAGTATATCCGCGACAAGTTCACCAAACAGTGGCTTCGTAATCAAGGTGATCCCGCACGTGTCGTATCTCTTTTAGAGCGTATTAATCCCAATGCGTTGATGATTGGTTTCTGCCGTCGTTTTGCTACCTATAAGCGTGCACACCTACTATTCACCGATCTTGATCGTCTGAGTAAGATCGTTAATGATCCAGAGCATCCCGTGCTTTTCTTCTTCTCAGGTAAGGCGCATCCGGCTGATGGCGCAGGGCAGGGGCTGATCAAGAGAATTTTCGAGATCAGTCAGCGGCCGGAGTTCCTTGGAAAGATTATTTTTCTCGAGGACTACGACATGCAGCTTGCGCGTCGTCTCGTCTCAGGCGTGGACATCTGGATGAATACTCCGACACGTCCGCTGGAAGCATCTGGTACTTCTGGTGAGAAGGCTGAGATGAATGGTGTTGTCAATCTTTCTGTTCTTGACGGCTGGTGGGTTGAGGGCTATCGACAGGGTGCCGGCTGGGCTCTTCCCCAGGAGCGCACTTATCAGAATCAAGGTTACCAGGATTCCCTTGACGCTGCTACTATTTATTCCCTTTTAGAGAATGAGATTGTGCCTCTTTACTATGCTAAAAATAAGAAGGGCTATAGTGAGAACTGGATCAAAGTCATCAAGAACTCTATTGCAACTATCGCTCCTCACTATACAATGAAGCGTCAGCTCGACGATTACTACAGCAAGTTCTACGATAAGGAAGCAGCGCGTAGCGCCAAATTGCAGGCTCACGACAACCGCCTTGCTAAAGAGATTGCCCAATGGAAAGAAAATGTGGCAGAGCGTTGGGATAGCATCCGTGTGGTGAGCAAGGATGAGGCACCGCTCTATGAGGAGAGGCAGACCGGTAAGAAGTATAAGCTGAGTTATGTCATCGACGAGCAGGGGTTGAGTAATGCTGTCGGCCTTGAGCTTGTCATTCTGAAGCCCGACACCGATCCCAGCGACCGTAGAATCTATAGGGTTGACGAGTTCAAGATGGTGGGACATGAAGGCAACAACTTCAGGTTCGAATTAGAAGTGGAGCCTGAGCATGCTGGTACCTTTAAGACTTGTGTCCGCATGTTCCCAAAGAACACGAACTTGCCTCATCGGCAGGACTTCTGCTATGTGAAGTGGCTCGACTAAGCGTGTTTTATGCTCATAAAAATAGGGTAGTTCTTGTGGCTGCCCTTATTTTTTACCTGAGAATACAGCCGCTTAGTAACTATTCAGCTGGGCGAGATCCAGTTGCATAATAATGATGATAGCTGTCCAATCTTACGCAGAGCCGCTAAGATTGTTGAGTCGCTGAGGTGGTGCTTTTGAACCGCAGAGTGTTTTGGAGAGGCCTTCGGAGAGCGCATAGGTATAGCATCTCTGCGAAAGGCCTTTAGTCTCTCATTCTCATTCTTAAGGCGCTTGTTCTCAGTCTTCAAGTCGTGTATATCCTTCGCCTGACGCTCTTCGTTGCGTTTCCTGTGGCTATTCTCATCCGTCCGTAAGGTCCTGAACTCGCTTCTCTATAGATTGCAACTTGGAGAGGATTGTATTTCAATTTAACAGATAGCGAGGAAGTGTAGAGAGACCACTCTCCCGCCAGCTGAATAGTTACTCTTCCTCAAATGTGTTGAATTCGCCATTTCAAAGTTAAAAGCATTAAAAAACTTGCTATCATACTATTTTTTCATCAGAAAAGTTTGCGGTTTCAGATGAAATGACTAATTTTGCAACAAATATATAAAAAAAGTGTCTAAATCATGATGAATCATGTATCTGCATATTGGTGGTGGCGTAACTCAGGATTTCAGAAGTCGTGAGAGGTTGAGCCGTATGGATACTTCAGAGATATAGAAAAAACGAAGAGGCCTGCCGTGAATCACGACAGGCCTCTTTGCTTTTATTTGCACTTAACGAGCATACACATATAATAATAATAAATAGGGGATATGAATATTACAGCCATTTTCAACCAGCTTCTCAATCATGAGGAGTTGAAAAGGGAGGAAACCAAAGAATTGCTCATCGCTATTACACGTGGTGAACTCAATGATGCAGAGATAGCTGCGTTGCTGACAGCTATCCAGATGCGTGGCATCACGGTGGATGAGCTTCTCGGATTCCGTGATGGTATTCTGGAGACCGGCGTGCCGGTACCACTCGATTGTGATCGCTATATTGACGTGGTGGGTACCGGAGGCGACCGTAAGAACACGTTTAATATTTCCACGACAGCATGTTTTGTCATTGCGGGTGCCGGATATAAGGTGGCTAAGCACGGCAATTATGCCGCAACGAGTGTGAGTGGAGCGTCAAATGTCATCAAGAATCATGGCGTTAACTTCACGGACGATATCGACAAGCTCAACCGCTCCATCAATGAGTGCGGCATTGTCTACCTTCATGCGCAGCTCTTCGCTAAGGCCATGAAGTTTGTGGGTGCCATTCGCAAGGCGCTGCCTTTCCCCACTTTCTTCAATCTTCTCGGTCCTATTATTAACCCTTCTAAACCCCAGTGCCAGTTGCTGGGCACTGCGACGCTTGGCCAGATGAGGCTCTATCAGCAGGTGTATCAAAAGATAGGTATCGACTACGGCATCGTAAACAGTATAGATGGTTACGATGAGATCTCGCTCACGGCTGACTTTAAAGTGATTACAAACACTTATGAACGCGTCTTTAAACCGGAAGACTTGGGATTTGGTATTGCCAGGCCTGAGGAAATAGTAGGTGGTGCCACAGAAGAAGAGGCAAAGCAGATTTTTGATAATGTGCTGACTAATACTGCATTGCCCGCACAGAAGAATATCGTTTTGGCGAATGCCGCTTTCGGAATCCAGGTGTTGGAGAAAGGAAAGAAGGGTATTGCAGAGTGCATTGACATTGCTAAGGAGAGCATTGATAGCGGCAGGGCACTTGCTACTTTCCGGAAGTTCGTCGAGCTTAACAAATAAGGTTTCTATCGATGGACATCTTAGAGGAAATAGTTGCACATAAGCGCGAGGAAATAGATGAGCGCAAGCGATATGTGCCTCTTCAGCAGTTTGCTGCCGACATACAGAGAATGATGGATGACGGGAAGCCTGTTTCTATGCGGAAGGCACTGACGGATTCACCGACGGGTATCATCGCGGAGTTTAAACGCAAAAGTCCTTCAAAGGGCTGGATTCATAAGGAAGCCCGCCCCGAAAACGTTACACTGCTCTACGAACACTATGGTGCAACGGCCTTGAGCATTCTGACCGATACCGAATATTTTGGTGGCTACGACGAGTTTATCCAGCGGACGCGCGAAGCCGGTGTCAAGCTGCCCATTCTCTATAAAAACTTCATCATCGATGATTATCAGCTTTATCAGGCCCGCTATTGTGGTGCCTCGGCGGTGTTGCTCATTGCCGCTTGTCTCACTATGGACGAGTGCCGGCATTTGCAGCGTCTTGCTCACGAGCTAGGGCTGGAGACATTGCTGGAGATGCACGGTGAGCGCGACTTCGACTATTGTGAGCTTGAGCCTGACATGTATGGCATCAACAACCGCAACTTGGGGACCTTTATGACAGATGTAAGCAATAGTTTCCGTTTAGCAGAGCGGTTGCCTCAGGGCACTTGTTGTGTCAGTGAGAGCGGCATCAGCAGACCAGAGACGGTGCTAAAGCTAAGACAGGCAGGTTTCAAAGGTTTCCTTATGGGTGAACATTTCATGAAAGAAGACAATCCGGGCCTTGCCCTCAAACAATTCATTGACAACCTATGATCATCAAAGTATGTGGGATGCGGGATGCCCAAAACATCCGCGATGTAGCAGGACTTGACATTGATATGATGGGCTTCAACTTCTGGCCTGGGAGTAAGCGTTTTGTCAAGATGATTAGTTCTCAAGCAGGTATTCTACCCGATTACAGTCCTGAGCGTCTCGACTATGCTGTCAACGCTGATGGAACTCGCCATTATATTTTTCCGAAAAGTATTAAAAGGGTAGGCGTTTTCGTTGATGAGATGCCGCAGACTATTGTGACTTATGTCTACAATTATTCACTCGACTACATCCAGCTTCATGGCAACGAGGCTCCTGTGCTTATTGATAATCTCCGGCGTACGCTGGTCCCTGATATCGTTCGTAACATCAAGTTTATCAAAGCATTTGGTATTTCCTCAGCCGCTGATTTTGTAGAGTGTGAGGCTTTCGAGGGCGTTGCAGACCTCTTTCTCTTTGATTACAAAACTCCGGAGAAAGGTGGAAGTGGAAAGCATTTCGACTGGTCAGCGCTTGACGCCTACAAGGGGAATACTCCCTTTTTGTTGAGTGGAGGCATTGGACCGGAAGATGTCGATGATCTGTTGAGAGTTCATCACCCGATGTTTGCAGGCGTGGATGTCAACAGTCGTTTTGAGACAGAGCCAGCCTTAAAAGACGTGGTGAAACTACAAGAATTCGTAAATAAACTGAAGGAGCAATGAATAAGATCAATCAACTGTTTGCCAATCGTGGCAATAAGAAGTTGCTGAGCCTGTATTTCTGTGCAGGCTGTCCGTCACTGGACGGTACCGGCGACATCATTAAAGCCATGGAGCGTCATGGCATCGATTTCGTAGAGGTGGGCATGCCGTTCAGTGATCCGTTAGCTGACGGGCCAGTCATTCAATCGGCGGGTGCTGTCGCTCTCAGAAACGGCATGACGACAAAGCGGCTGCTCTCGCAACTCAAGACCATTAAGGATGGAATCTCTATCCCGCTTGTCTTCATGGGCTATCTCAACCCTATTATGCATTATGGATATGAGCTGTTCTTCGCCGACCTGGCTGACAGTGGTGTGTCAGCAGTTATTATCCCCGACCTGCCTTTCGACGACTATCAGCACATCGTCAAGCCTATTGCCGACCGCTACGACATACGTGTCATTATGATGATTACGCCGGAAACGAGCGATGAGCGTATTCATTTCATCGACGACAATACGGACGGTTTCATTTACATGGTGTCTTCGGCGAGTGTCACTGGCGCCCAGAAAGAGTTTAATACCAAGAAGGTGGCTTATTTCAATCATATCAACTCTATGAGCCTCCACAACCCGCGTATGATAGGCTTTGGCATCAGTAATAAGCAGACACTGGAGAGTGCACAGCAGAATTCTGCCGGTGCCATCATCGGTAGTAAGTTCGTTACCCTCTTAAGAGAAACACAAGACCCCGACAAGGCACTCGATAAACTTATGGAGGCACTCAGTAATAGATGAGGATAATATAAATCAACAAAGACATGGAACCAGATAAAAATGGATTTTTTGGTCAGTACGGTGGGGCATATATTCCTGAGATACTATATAAGGTGGTGCATGATCTGCAGAATCAATATAAGCAAATACTTGAGTCAAAAGAGTTTCAAGATGAGTATTATTCCTTGCTGAAGGACTATGTCGGCCGGCCTTCGCCACTCTACTACGCCAGCCGTATGAGCAAGAAATACGGCTGTAAGATCTATCTTAAGCGTGAAGATCTCAACCATACCGGCGCTCATAAGATCAACAACACCATCGGCCAGATTCTGATGGCGCGTAAAATGGGTAAGACGCGCATTATCGCAGAGACGGGGGCAGGGCAGCATGGCGTAGCGACAGCGACGGTATGTGCCTTGTTCAATATGGAGTGTGAGATTTTTATGGGTAAGACCGATGTGGAGCGACAGCACACCAACGTTGAGCGTATGCGCATGTTAGGGGCGAAGGTGCATCCGGTGACCACTGGTAATATGACGTTGAGCGATGCCTGTACAGCTGCTATACGCGACTGGTGTTGTCATCCTGAGACAACATTCTATATTGTAGGCTCTACTATGGGGCCACATCCTTATCCCGATATTGTAGCGCGACTTCAGAGTGTCATCTCCAAAGAGCTGAAATGGCAGTTGAAGGAGAAAACTGGCAAGGATTATCCTGATTATCTTGTCGCCTGTGTGGGTGGAGGTAGTAATGCTGCAGGAACAGTTTACCACTATCTTGACGACAGTCGTGTGAAGATTGTGCTGGCTGAAGCTGGTGGACACGGTGTTGATACCGATTATACTGCCGCAACCATCCATTGCGGTACGGAAGGTATCGTTCATGGCTCACGTACTTTGGTGATGCAGACCGACGATGGACAAATCAAGGAGGCGTTCACCATCTCGGCAGGTCTCGATTATCCTGGAATTGGTCCGATGCATGCATATCTTGCCAAGACGGGACGCGAGAAGGTCGTTGCTATCAATGATGATGAGGCTATACGTGCAGGCTATGAACTGACGCGAATGGAGGGTATCATACCTGCCATAGAGAGTGCGCATGCTGTAGCTGCTCTCAGCAAGGTGCAGTTAAAACCCGACGATGTGGTGGTACTTACCGTATCCGGTCGTGGTGACAAGGACATAGAGACCTATCTTAGAAACAAAGAAATGGCAGGAGATTATGGTAAGTTTTAACTATCATACAACGGCGAAGAGGCTGTTGGGAGACCTCTACACACCAGTGAGCCTTTATATGCGGCTGCGTGATCTTTATCCGCAGTCTATGCTCATGGAGAGTTCTGATTATCATGGTAACGACAATGCTAAAAGTTTCATAGGGATCCACCCTATGGCAAGCATTCAAGTGGCGCATGGCATCATAACAATGCTGTTTCCAGATGGATCATCTATAAAGCGTGAAGTGTCGAGTGAGAATAGTGATGCGCCGAAGCTGGCAGTGGCAAAAGCGATAAATGGATTTCTCAACAGTTTCCATGTGGAGGGTAGAGGAAGCCAATACTATGGGATATTTGGCTTTACTTCCGCTAATGCGGTGCGATATTTTGAAAACATACCTGTTAAGGATACCACGATGGAGCGCAATGACACCCCAGATATTCTCTACATTCTCTTCAAGGATCTCATTGTATTCGACCATTTCAATAATATGATTGACTTTGTGACCTTGGGAACTGAGAAAGATTTGGATGCCTTGCTGACTTCTGCCAACAAATCGAGTATCAAGCCGTTCGACTTCCATCCCATTGGTGAGGTGACATCTACGCTTACAGATGAGGAGCATAAGGCGAATGTGAGGCGCTGTGTGAAGCATTGTATGAGGGGGGATGTTTTTCAGATCGTCATCAGCCGGCGGTTTATCCAGTGCTATGAAGGTGACGACTTTAAGCTATACAGGGCCTTACGTTCTATCAATCCGAGTCCCTATCTCTTCTATTTTGATTTTGGAGGATACCGCATTTTTGGTTCTTCACCGGAGACCCACAATCGTATTGTTGGAAACAAAGCGTATATAGACCCTATTGCCGGCACGACGAAGCGGACGGGAAACGGTGAGCAGGACCGGCGAAACGCTGAGTTCTTGCGCAATGATCCTAAGGAGAATGCCGAGCATGTTATGCTTGTGGATTTGGCACGCAACGATCTGAGCCGAAACTGCTACAACGTTAAGGTGGATTTTTATAAGGATATGCAATATTACAGTCACGTGATTCATTTGGTGAGCCGTGTGAGTGGTGAGCTCAATGAAGGTGCAGATCATATACTTGAATTTATTGATACTTTTCCTGCTGGTACACTAAGCGGGGCACCCAAAGTGCGCGCACTACAGTTGATCAATGGGATGGAGCCTCATAATCGGGGGGCTTATGGGGGTTGTATTGGTTCTATCAGTCTTAATGGAGATCTTAACCAGGCTATCGTTATCCGTACATTCATCAGTCGTAATGGTGAGTTGTGGTTTCAGGCAGGCTCAGGAGTTACGGCAAAGAGCAATGATGAATACGAGTTGCAGGAGTGTAACAATAAGCTTGGGGCATTGGTAAAAGCAATAAAAGAAGCAGAGAAACTATGAGAATAATTATCATTGACAACTATGATTCTTTCACATATAATTTGGCTCACCTTGTTAAAGAATTAGGTGCAGAGGCTGATGTGGTTCGTAATGATCAGTTTGAATTGCCGTTGTTGGAGAAGTACGACAAAGTTATACTGTCTCCTGGACCTGGCATTCCTTCTGAGGCCGGGTTGTTGCTTGATGTCATCCGTTCTTATGCAAGCAGAAAGCCAATGCTTGGAGTCTGTCTCGGTCATCAGGCAATCGGAGAAGTGTTTGGCGCTAAATTAGAAAACCTATCGGAAGTCTACCATGGGGTTGCGACCGATTGTGAACATTTCTCCAACGATCCTATTTTTCAGGGACTTCCTACACATTTTAAGGTGGGACGTTATCACAGTTGGGTGGTCAGTAAAGATTGTCTCCCAGATTGTCTTGAAGTGACTGCAGTCAGTCCTGATGGGAATATTATGGCTCTACGCCATCGAGAATATTCTATCCATGGCATCCAGTTTCATCCTGAGAGCGTACTTACACCACTTGGACATCAAATTGTGAGAAACTGGTTGGAAGAATAATCATTTTTGGTATTATGTTTGTAAAACTAATCAGTACACATGAAGTATACATCGCAGAATAAGAACAAGCAATTGACCCTGGATATGTTCCGATCTTCGTTTGAAGATTTGGATAAGCATAACCGTTGGGTCGTTCTCGGCGATATGCTTCCCTGGGCAGCGTTGGAGAAGGTTTACAACTCCAAACTGCATAACGATGAGCGAGGGGCTGGCAACAAGCCGGCACGCATGGTTATAGGCGCAATGGTCATCAAACACAAGCTTAATCTGTCTGATGAGGAGACTATACAGATAATACGTGAGAATCCGTATATGCAATATATGTGTGGTCTCTCGGAATTGACCGACAAGCCTATATTCGATCCCTCTCTTTTCGTTACTGTGCGTAAGCGCATAAGTGAGGAAGAAATCAACGAAATGACTACGAAGCTTCTTAAAGAAGAACAACGCAGGAAAGCGGAAGCCGGGAAGAACAAGAAGACAGGTCAGGACCGGAACACCCCCGGCGACAAGTTATAAAGATGCCCGCCGTGTATACCTCTATTTGGTAAAATTATGATAACAATGTATGCTATGAAGACTTGCCCATACTGCGAGTATGTGGAAGCACAGATAGAGCGAAGTGAAGAACTAAAGAAGAAGTTCAAGATTGTTGACATTGGTGAGCATATCTTGAACCTGAAACGTTTTCTGAAACTGCGCGACAACAATCCTGCATTTGAGGAGTCGAGGCGAATTGGAGATGTGGGTGTGCCCTGTTATGTGTTGGAGAATGGGAGCATAACGCTCAAATCCACAGATGTTGGACTTGTCCCGCTTTCGGAAGGCGAAACGGAAGGAAATGCCTGCCGGATTGACGGAACAGGGTGTTAGAACACTAAAATAGAAAAGACGCAGACTTATCTGTATTATACACAGTGAAAAGTCTGCGCTTTTTAGAACATGAACGGAATTGATCAGATCCTTTCAAGTACGAGGGTGACAAGTTCATCAATATCTCCCTTATAGTCAGTATCCATCTTTTTTGCTCGGCGATTGGCAATAACCATACAGCAGGTCATTGCGTGATGCCCCATCAGTGTAGCCAGTCCGGCAAGAGCTGACGACTCCATCTCAAAGTTATCGACATGCAATCCATTATATTCAAAGCTCTCTATCTTTTCGTTGAGATCCGGATCCATGAGCGGCAGACGTAGTTTCCTTCCCTGAGGTCCAAAGAAACCTCCACATGCGATGGTTATACCACGAACCATGTCATCGCCTGCAATTTGGTCAATCAAGTTGTTGTCAGCACGGGCCACATAGGGGTTTCCCATCTTGAGATTCCATCCGACATGCTTTTTGAAGGCTGCTTCAAGCTGAAGATCGGATGCCTTATCCCTGCCTGCGTAGAAATTGAGCAAGCCATCAAATCCAATGCTCCTCAGGCTGGCTATGAAAGTTCCCGTAGGAGTATTGGGCTGTAGCCCTCCACAGGTGCCAATGCGTACAAGAGTAAGGGAGTGGTGTGCAGTTTTCTCTGTTCTTGTTTTGAAGTCAATATTTGCCAGAGCGTCAAGCTCATTCATGACGATGTCAATATTATCGCAACCTATTCCTGTACTGAGGGCAGTGATCCGTTTTCCATGATAGTGTCCGGTGATAGTGTGGAACTCACGATTGTTGACCTCGCATTCTTGCTTGTCGAAGTGGGAGGCTACAAGGCTTACTCGATTAGGATCCCCCACGAGTATAACCTTGTCCGCCAGTTGTTCAGGTTTGAGATGCAAATGGAAAATGGAACCATCACCGTTGATGACTAGTTCCGATTCGGGGTAGAATGTGTTGTTTGTTAATGTGTTCATTGTTGTTCTGTCTTTCGTATTAGTCTTTCAGTTTCCCGTATTTCTTTTTGATACTGCTCTAATAGTTTTTCCGACTTGAGAATATCTATAGCAAGGTTCTTGTTTCCGTTATGATAATCCTTACGCATGGAATCAAGTTTTGAGGCTTCTGTTGTTCTCATCTGGCGCAGTTCTGTGAGTTGTTGATAAAGCTGTCGACTCTTTTCCTTCTTGAATTGGGTGATTGAAGTGATAATGGTATGGTCGTCTACGACAAATGCCATTGAGCTTGCATTTGATGAACTCTTCCTATTTCTTTTTAGAAGACTTGTCAATCTTTTCATGGCGGCATCACGATTTCCAAAACGCCAGGTCGCCTTCAAATCCAATAGTCGTGCATAAGGCATTAACTTTTCATCGTCAAGATCATCGCCATTGAAGTTCTGTCTTGTTTCAGTGGGAACAAAAGTATAGATGCAGACTTTGTCTTTAGGCTGGCGGCGGTCGGTGACAAGCCATCCAAGGGAGTCAAGGTCATCAATGGCAAGCAGGTAATCATTAGCTGTGGAGTTGAATGGCAAACCAACATTTTGAGGTTTATACCAGGAAGCCTTGTCAGAGTCAAATGTACTCATGAAAATATCTCTTCCTCCTATGCTCTCACTGCCTTCAGCGGAAAAGAAGAGTGTTATGCCATCGGAAGAAAGAAATGGGTAATTCTGTCTCCAGTATTGCTGATGATTAAAGTCTGTGAGTTGCGTACCCTTGCTCCATTCGTTTCCTAACTTTGTCTGAGTAAACAGCTCTGAATGAGTAGAATCGCCTTTGGCACTGATCTTTCGTAATCCCAATTCGTTCTCATAAGCTCCCATCTGGTTTAGGAAGTCTGCTTGCGGGTTTGATATCGAGATTGTTCCGGCTTCTTTACCCAATGGTACATGTTTGAGAAAGTCGTTTTTATCCACGACTATACTGTCAATAAACATTACCTTGGCAGTAGCTGGCAGCATGCTTTTAAACAGCTTGATTCCAGCAGTTAGCATGTTTTCCTGTACTTTAGATTTGGCTGGCACAGTTTTCTTCTTCTGTGCAGTCAATGGTAAGGTAAGCGTTATGGACAGTAAAAGAAATAAAATCTTTCTCATGATAAAATGGTTACTTCTATTATTTTGTCAGGAGTTGTTCTGCCATATTGGCTGCTGCACGTCTGCCATCGCCCATAGCAAGAATTACAGTGGCTCCACCACGAACGATATCCCCTCCTGCATAAATGTTCTGTCGTGAGGACTGCATGTCGTCACCCACGACAATCGTATTCTTTCTGCCCAATTCCAATCCGGGGATTGATTTGGGGACAAGAGGATTGGGGGATACTCCAACTGCTACAATCACTTGGTCACAATCGACATTCAAGGTCTCTCCCGTAGGAATAGGTCTGCGTCTCCCAGAATTGTCGGGTTCACCAAGTTTCATGACATCAAGTATGGCTGCACATACACGCCCTTGCTCATCAGCGATATACTCTTTGGGGTTATGAAGTGTGAGGAAGTGAATTCTTTCCTCTTTAGCATGTTTTACTTCTTCGAGGCGTGCAGGCATCTCCACTTCTGAGCGCCGGTAGACGAGTGTAACATCAGCACCAAGTCGTTTAGCAGTACGACATGAGTCCATGGCTGTATTCCCTCCACCCACTACAATAACTTTCTTGCCAATGTTGATAGGAGTGTCGGTATCAGGATTGGCAGCATCCATAAGGTTGACACGGGTAAGATACTCGTTGGAAGACATCACGTTGATAAGATTTTCTCCGGGGATGCCCATGAAGTTTGGCAATCCGGCTCCCGAGCCAACAAAGAATCCCTTGAAACCATTATTTTCAAGTTCGTCTATTGTAATGGTTTTGCCGACAATGGTATCGGTTTGGAAATGCACGCCCTCACGTCTGAGAGTATCAATCTCGGAGTCAACGATTTTGTTGGGCAGTCTAAATTCGGGAATGCCGTATTTCAAAACGCCGCCAATTTCGTGTAGAGCTTCAAAGACATAGACTTCAAATCCTCTCTTTACCATATCACCTGCGAAACTCAATCCTGCGGGCCCACTACCAATTACTGCCACTTTGATTCCATTTCCAGGAGCCATGACCGGCAGTTCTCCGTTGCCATGTTCACGTTCATAGTCAGCGGCAAAGCGTTCGAGATAGCCAATAGCCACAGCGGGCTCATTCATCTTGACATGAACACACTTACTCTCACACTGCTTTTCTTGCGGACAGACACGACCGCACACAGCAGGTAGTGCTGAAGTCTGTCTGAGCACGGTGGCTGCACCAAGGAAATTGCCACGCTCAATGTTCTTGATGAAATCGGGAATCTTAATATGAACAGGGCACCCTTCTACACAAGAAGGTTTTCCGCAGTCAAGGCAGCGTTGTGCTTCTTGTTGTGCCATTTCGGCAGTCAGCCCTTTATTTACCTCTTCCAAACGTGTGGTAGCTCTATAGGACGGATCAAGCTCAGGCATCTTGACCCGTGGGATAGCCAGGCGCTCCTTTGGTTTCTTTGTCTTCCGGAGACTTTCACGCCAGGCGGCAGTACGGTCGGTGAGCTCATCATTACTGTCAGCCTCGGACGAGGAGGTCTCACATTCGACTTGATAGGCCTGCACAGCGTTATCAGGAACAACACCAATTTCAGGTTCTCCACTATCATGCCAGTGCTGCATTTCTTCATGCTCGACCCCTTTGAATGTATTCATTCGGTTCAGCATCTCGTTCCAGTCCACTTCATCTCCGTTGAATTCAGGACCATCTATACAGACAAAGCGTGTCTTGCCCCCAATAGTAAGACGGCATGCGCCGCACATCCCTGTACCGTCAACCATAATGGTATTGAGAGACACATCATTAGGGATATTATAGCTCTTAGCCAGCAAGGATGTGAACTTCATCATCATAGGAGGACCGATAGCTAACACTTTGTCGACATGCTCGCGCTTAATGACCTTTTCGACACCCATAGTCACAACGCCTTTCTCTCCATATGAACCGTCATCGGTCATGATGATGACTTCGTCGCTGTTCGCCCTGACATCATCTTCAAGGATGATAAGATTCTTTGTCCTACCTGCGAGAACGGAAACCACTTTGTTACCTGCATTATGCAGTGCAGTGAGAATCGGGAGGATGGCAGCTATTCCTATACCGCCTCCTGCACACACTACAGTGCCGTATTTCTCTATCCTTGAGGGTGTGCCCAGTGGTCCGACGATGTCCTGTACATAAGCCCCTTCGGGTAGTTGGCACAATTTGGTGGACGAGAGGCCGACCTCTTGTACGACAAGCGATAGTGTACCTTTAATAGGATCGCTCTTGGCAATCGTATAGGGCACACGCTCAGAGAGGTTGTCCACCCGAATAATGATAAAGTTGCCCGGTTTGCAGCTCCGCGCAATCAGCGGCGCCTCTACTTCGAGGTAATAAACCTTTTCCGAGAATTGGGCTTTTTTCAGGATCTTATTCATAATGCTTTCTTGGTTTTGTTAGTTCCTTTCATAATCGGGCAGCGAGGACGTTGGCAGGAGGTTATATTTTCGTTTCTGCAAGGATTGTGTTGTTAAGGTCTCGAATAGTGATGACGCCGTTGTCCATGATGCCGAATGTAGGTACCCGCCCTCCTTTGGGGAATGTAATGGATCCTATGTTGCAGCATATGAGTTCACTATTGTCAAGGCTATTTGTTAATTTTGATAATTCCCACAGATGGGAGTGGCCATAGATTATCGCATCAAAACGACCGTGCGGCAGCGTCTGTTTGTTGTAGACGTGACCATGGGTAAGCAGAACAACACGGCCTTCGTCAACGAGGATAGAGTATGTGCTTGTAATAGGAAACTGGAGCAACATCTGATCCACTTCTGAGTCACAGTTACCACGTACCGCTACAATTCTGTCCGCCAGTACATTCAGCTCATTAGCTACCCCACGGGCGTCAAGTCCCTCCGGCAGTCCGTTTCGAGGGCCATAGTTGAGAATGTCACCCAGGAGTAGGAGCATGTCGCACTTCTCTTTATGGTAAATGTCGAGGGCAATTTTCAGGCGGGAAAGTGAGCCATGGATGTCAGAAAGAAGGAAATACTTCATGTTGTGTTCAGTTTTTCAAATAGTCTTTTAGCCTTGCGTTATGGGTAGCCTTCAGGATCTGCCTGACAGCATGGTCACGTATTTGTCTGACGCGTTCTCGTTTGATTCCCATCTCCTGGGCGATCTCTGCCATGGTTCTTACTTCCATACCGATGCCGTAGAAACGCCGTATGACATGCTGGTCTCTTGGTTGCAAGTTTTTCACGATAATAGTTAGCTCCTTGCCTAAGATGTTGTTTTGTAGTACCTTTTCTGGGTCATCGGCGTTCTTGTCGGGTATGACTCTGGCCAGGCTCAGCTCTGTGCTGCCACCTACGGGCGCATCTATCGACAAGGCGCGTGAGCGTTTCTTCTCTATAATGGGGTTGCTTACATCTCTCGGCACCCTGTACAGTCCAGACTGCTGTTCGATGGCTTTCCCGATAGCATTACGGATAAAGGGTGCAGCATAAGATGCAAAGCTTTTACCCTGAGTGGGGTCAAAAGCGCGTGCGGCCGCCAACATCCCTATGTTCCCCTCACTGATGAGGTCGTCCATGTCGAGACCGCGGTGCTTGTAGTGTGAAGCTATGCTGACGACAAAACCTTGGTTGGAACTGATGAGCTGATCAATAGTCTTCCGGTCTTTCATAGTTAAAATGTAGCTAATCATTATAGCCCTGACTCAAGGAGCATATCGGCAACTTCTTCTGGTGTATTGAAGTCCATGCCATCCATGAGTTCCTGATCACTGAACTCATTGGCAAGACTTTGGGCTTCCTGCTCTGTCAGCCGATTATTGCCGTTGGAATCCTGCGCCTTGAGTAGGATTTCGAGAATTTTGTTGCGATATTGGTCTATATTCATATCATCCAAGTATCTTCTTAATGAGCTCGCCGACAGTGGTTAGTTGTTGTTCTCCTGTTGACATATTCTTGAGCGTTACCTTCCCCTGTTCTATTTCGTTATCACCTGCGAGAGCCACGTAGGCGATGCCTTTCGCATTGGCATAGCTCATCTGTTTTTTCATTTTTGTCTTGTCAGGGTAGACCTCAGTACGTATTCCGGCCCTGCGTGCTTCTGTTGCCATAGGCAAGCAGTAAGCTGTCTCTTTCTCACCAAAGTTGATGAAAAGCAGTTGTGTTGCTGTCGTTGCTTCCTTCGGATAGAGATCCAAGGCATTGAGCACGTCATAGATCCGGTCGGCACCAAAGCTGATACCAACGCCGGAGAGGCCTGGCATACCAAAGATTCCTGTCAGGTTATCATAGCGTCCGCCGCCTGTAATGCTACCCATGGGCGTGTCGAGGGCTTTTACCTCGAAGATAGCACCGGTGTAATAGTTGAGTCCTCGTGCTAATGTCAGGTTCAAATCTACCTCATTCCTGAGTTTTGAGTTTTTCAAAGTGTCAAGGATAAAACGAGTTTCCTCCACGCCTTTCAGTCCAATCTCAGAGCTCTTAAGGAAGTCGGCTACCACGGTGAGTTTCTCATCGTTAGAGCCCTGCAGCTTGATGATAGGCTGCAGTTTCGCGATAGCTTCTTCTGGAAGGCCGTCATTGTGTAGTTCCTCATTCACGTTGTCAATGCCGATCTTCTCAAGCTTGTCAATGGCAACCGTGATATCTACGATCTTGTCGGCTTCACCGATAACCTCTGCTATACCGGCAAGGATCTTTCGATTGTTGATCATAATGTCTACGCGGATGCCGAACTTTGTAAAGACTGTATCGACAATCTGCATCAACTCTACTTCGTTGAGTAGAGAGTCGCTGCCCACTACATCGGCGTCGCATTGATAGAACTCGCGGTAGCGACCTTTTTGCGGACGGTCAGCGCGCCACACGGGCTGGATCTGGTAACGTTTGAAGGGTAGTTGAAGTTCTTCACGGTACATGACTACATAGCGGGCAAAAGGCACAGTAAGATCGTAGCGCAGGCCTTTCTCACAGAGCTGGGTCTGCAGCTTCAGTACGTCGCGCTCTCTAAGCTCCTCGTCGTTGATGCCTTTCAGGTAGTCGCCAGAGTTGAGAACCTTGAAAAGGAGCTTGTCGCCTTCATCGCCATACTTGCCCAACAGCGTGTGGAGAGTCTCCATTGCAGGGGTTTCTATCTGCTGGAAACCATAAAGCGCATAGACACTCTTGATGGTATTGAAAATATAGTTTCTCTTTGCCATCTCCTCAGGTCCGAAATCGCGGGTGCCTTTGGGAATGGACGGCTTATTTGAACTCATTATTCTTTCGATTAAAAGTCATTATAACTGCTTTTGGTGTTGTTTGGACTTGGTGTAGGGATGACAACTCTGGTCCTACTGCATCTCTTAATTCACCCGCAGCATAAGGTTGCCCTCCGGGGTGCAGACGGGTACAGCATCTGCCTCTCTATCAATATCCGGTATACAGAAAACACAAATTATGCATTGCTATAGTTCAATGGTTTGTTCCCGATCAGGGCCAATGGAGATGATGCCTATCTTGGTTTCCAACTCCTGCTCCAGGAATGTGATGTAGTCCTTGAACTCCTGTGGAAATTGGTCTGGCGACGAGAACCGAGTCATCTCCGTCTTCCAGCCCTTTATCTCTTTGTAGACGGGTTTCACATCGTCAATCTCATACGGGAAGTCACGTGTCTCTGTGCCGTCGGGCAGGCGATAAGCCACGCACGCTTTAATGGTGTCAAAACCATCGAGCACATCGCTCTTCATCATGATGAGTTCTGTCACGCCATTGATCATGATGCTATAACGAAGTTGTACAAGGTCGATCCATCCACACCGGCGCTCTCGTCCTGTTACGGCGCCGTATTCATGACCGAGGTCACGGATCGTTTTCCCTGTCTCGTCGAATAGCTCGGTAGGGAATGGTCCTGCTCCTACGCGGGTACAGTAAGCCTTCATGATGCCATACACGTTGCCGATTTTATTGGGACCGACACCAAGGCCTGTGCAGGCGCCTGCACAGATGGTGTTGCTGGATGTGACGAAAGGATAGCTTCCGAAATCGACGTCGAGCATTGTCCCCTGGGCCCCTTCACAGAGAATGGTCTTCCCCACACGGAGCAGTTTGTTGATCTCTATCTCGCTGTCCACGATGTGGAACCGACGCAGATACTCTATGCCTTCCATCCATTTCTTCTCTGTTGCCTCAAAGCCCTCGAAGTCTGTCCATCCCAGAGCCTTGAGCATCTGTAAGTGACGTTGCTTGTGTGCTTTGTATTTATCATTGAAGTTTTCAAGGATGTCGCCGACACGCAATCCGTTACGGCTCACTTTGTCGGTATAGGTGGGGCCAATGCCTTTGCCTGTTGTTCCCACTTTATTCTTGCCTTTGGCAGCTTCGAGCGCACGGTCGAGAATACGGTGGGTGGGCATGATGAGATGTGCCTTCTTTGAAATGTGCAGGCGTGAATGCAGCTCATGCCCGCTCTTTTCAAGGTCTTTGGCTTCGTCCATGAAAAGATCGGGAGCCAGCACGACGCCATTGCCGATGAGATTGACCTTGCCTCCCTGGAAGATTCCGGACGGGATGCTGCGGAGCACATATTTCTGTCCCTCAAACTCCAGTGTGTGACCGGCGTTGGGACCGCCTTGGAAGCGTGCCACCACGTCATACCTCGGAGTGAGGACGTCAACGACTTTTCCTTTGCCTTCATCGCCCCACTGCAGACCCAGCAGAACATCTATTTTACCGTTGCTCATTATAATATACGATTATATGATAATAATTGACAATAATAAAGAAATTATTGTGTTAATACACTCTTGGACCGAAGATAGCGGTACCGACCCTGATCATGGTGGAATGACATTGCATGGCTATCTTGTAGTCGTGGCTCATACCCCATGAGCGCTCCTTGAACCAAGGGGCATCGCTGAAGAAATCGTGCTTCACCTCATTGAAGAAGTCCCATGCGGTGTTCATTTCCTTGCGTATCTGCGCCTCGTCGGGTACATTGCTGGCCATCATCATCAGGCCGCAGATGCGGACATGGTGCATACTGCGCCATTCGCCCTCTCTCAGCAAGTCTCGGCAAGCATCAAGTGTCAGACCGTATTTGGTTTCTTCTTCGGCAATGTGCAATTCCAGCAAGATATCGATGATACGGTTGTTCTTAACTGCCTGCTTGTCGATTTCCCGTATGAGCTTCATGGAGTCTACAGCCTCAATTATGGAGATATAGGGTGCAATATACTTCACCTTGTTGGTTTGCAGATGCCCGATGAAATGCCATTCAATATCCTTGGGCAGTTGCCCCACTTTCTCCTTGAGTTCTTGCTCATGACTTTCGCCGAAGATGCGCTGGCCGACTGCGTAAGCGGCCTCCACGTATTCCTTGGGATGGAATTTGCTAATAGCCACAAGTCTCACGCCATCGGGGAGATTTTGCAGTATGTTTTTTATGTTACCGGCAACATCAATATCCATTATTATGCCTCCTTCTGTACGTTAGCTTCCAGTCGTTTGTGTTTTTCCGGATCGGCGTCATGCTCGAAGACATCCATGATCTGTGTCTCGGCAACGCTGGAGATTTCATAGTCGATCATGGTTCCGCCCATGACCTCGGTAATATTTTTCACGGCTTCCGGTAGGGTTGCTGCCTGCACCAGATAGGTGACGGCCGTGCGCTTTTCCTTTTGTGTTTTCTCGTCGATAGTGATGAACATCAATTTGGCCTTGTACCATTTGTCGTCCTTGTCCATGTCGGAGAAGAATATCTCATGAAAGGCGGCTGGCTTGATATCGGTGATTTTATAGTCGCCGGAGATGTACACCTTCATCTCTTCAAGTATGGCGCCTTCGGCCTCAGTAAAGCTCAGTGCGTCGACCACATAGTGCTCGGTGGCATTCTTTTGGGTGCCGTCTTCTTGCGTTTTGGCGTAGCGTATTTTAGTTTCAAACCATTCCGATGTCCTTGATCTCATTTCTATTATAGAATAAAGTTATAATGATATATTTTTTATCAGAAGCCAGAAATTAAAGCACAAGGCTTAAGTTTTCTCAGCTTTTTTTCACGATGCTCACACCTCTGAACAGGTTGTCGAGTGCCGCAAACGTATAGGCTGCTCGGTCGTGCACGGTCAGATCGTGCCCCATGCGTTTTCGCAAGTCCATGAGTTTATTCACGGCGTCGGTATAGTTGTCGGGGGTAATGCGCAGGCTCATGCGGTCGGCCGTGCTTGCGTCGAAGCCAAAGTATCGGGTGAGCATGTCGGCAAACTGGCGCCGTTGCAGGTCGGAGATGTGCTCCAGGCTTGCAGTAGCATTCTTCGGACGATAAATGTGGAAGATGAGGTCATCGGGCTCACCGCCTCGCTGACCGTGCTCATAGCGTTTATCGTAGTCGAAGTAGCAATCGCAAAAACCGTTCTCGGCCAGTTCTTGAAGCTCTGTCTTGGCGGGGTCGAGCACGCGGCGGCAGAAGTCGCTGAACTTGTTGTACATGTTCTCTAGACGTAGCATCTTGCGGAACTCCAGGGTCTTCACAACCCAGGTGCCTTTGTCGACCCAACTCTTGATGAACATATAGACGCGCTGGGAATAACGGTTGTGGCAGGAGAAGACAATTTGTTTTCCCAGGGTTGAATAGCCAAGCCGAAGGGAGAGTAGTCTCTCTGCGACCTGTCGATCAATCTTCAGAAGCGTGTATTTCTCATAGATGGATTGCTCTTCCGGAATGTAGACATCGCAGAGATTGGTTACTTTGAGATAGCTGCGCCCGTCAGAAGTCTTATAGGGTATCTCTACGGGGACGGAGGCGAGAAGCTTAAGGCTGTCCCTGAGCTGCGGATAGTGGTTGGGATCCACGCCTAAGGTCTTGAAATAGAGTTTGATTTCTAATCGCCCGTCTGGGTCCAGCTCAGTAGGGAAAATGGTGGGTTCCAACGTCTTTCTGTCAAGCATCTCGCGCAGTTTCTGCTGCATTTTCTCCACGACGCACACCAGAATTCGGATCTGCATGAGTGAGTAGTCGTGCCGCATCATGGTCACGGCAATAGGTTGCAGCAGCCAAGTCTCGTTCTCAAGGGGAATGAGATCAGTGGGAATATTGCGCTTTACATCGCGTTTTTTCCCTTTGCCATATTCGCGCCGTCCGCTCTTCTTTCTTGTGGATGATGCTTTTTTGGTTGCTGTCGATACTGTCATGATGTGGTTCTTCGCCTTCTTCTATGAGTTTTCTGCAAAGTTACGAAAAAGGTTTGAAACGTGCAAGAATTTATGACCCATTACGATTGCAGTAATAGATATAAAAAGTGAAATTGCGTCAACGCCGTAAAGGCAATGTGTCAACGCCGTAAAGGCAATGCGTTAACGCCGTAAAGGCAATGCGTTAACGCCGTAAAGGTAATGCGTCAACGCTGTAAAGGCAATGCGTCAACGCTGTAAAGGCAATGCGTCAGCTATGGAGGCGATTCTTATTCTTTAGCTTCGATATAGCGTCTGAGAATCTGCTATAGTTGTCTGATTCAAGAAGTTGCTTGATGGTAAAGCTCGGATTCTTTTTCATATAGCTATTAATGATCCTGACATAGTCGGTGTCGAATACGTTGGATCTGACGGCTTGGTTGGCCACCCACATCACCATTCCCATGTGAAGGTCCTTTTCCAACTGAGCTCTTGAATCGAAGTTTTTCAGTGGATAAAGGCTTAACAGATAGAAGCTGATACAATCTGGGACGATGTAGCCACGGCTCATGGACTCAAGTTGCTCATTGCTGTATCCGAAGCGCTTATAAAGCGGGTATCTGGATCCCATGTATTTATCAAGCGAGATACCAATCATGCGGTCTCCTACAACGATGCTCTGGTCAAAGGCTCCAATCTGAGTGTAGATGCGGGGCAGGGGCAACTCCGGAACCCAGTCGCGTAAGGTGGAGAAAGCTTTACGGAGATTTTGATTGATGTCGTCCATATTGGCATACTCCAACTCCACGTCACTGACGAGCGTCTGCAGCGTAGAGTCTTGATAGAAACGAAGGAAGCGGTCGCTGATGTCGTGGTCGCTGACATCGCCGATACGTAGCATTTTTTCTATAAGTGTACGGGTCTCTATGGGATATTCGGTATTCATTTGTTGCAGAGCGGAGAAGTCTCCAGTGATGACATAACGGCTTTCCAACCGGTCATAGCGCTCTACCTTTAGGGTAGAGGGGTCATCATCTTCATCGTTTGTCCTTAGTTTAAACTCACATGACGAACAGAGAATACAGAGCAATAATATGTAGAATAATTTATGTAGCAATCTTTATAGCTTTAATCTTGTCCCAATAATACCTATTATAACCCCTGCAAAAGTAAGCATTTTCACGGAAAGCACCAAGTAATAAGCTAAAAAAATGCAAAAAAAATTCACATTGATTGTTTTATAATAGCATTTTGTATTAAGAATCTGTAAAAAAGCACTTAGAGTACCGTTCATCTTAGATAGGCCAGGACAAAGTATTGGTTCATCTCATAGGAGACGGATACGGTCTCGTGTTGTCGGAGATTCTCCATCACGAGGACTCCAGAAGAGCTTTGGCAATAGGGTAGGGCACGCATTTCGTTGAAACGCAGGTCTAAATCGCTGTAATATTTGTAAACGGCTTCCTTTGCGCACCAGTTGACCAGACGTTCGCCAAGCGTAGACTGTTGTTCGTCGGGGCGGAGAAACCGTGAGGTGATCCGGTCGACTCGGTCGGAAATGTACTCGATGTCAATCCCTACAGAGTGGTCTTCAGACAGCATCATCGCTGCCCAACCTTTTGTGTGCGTGATGCTGACATGATAGCCATTGACAAGCGGAGCGCCATTCGGTCGGTGATTGATAACGAGCCCTTGCTGGCCGGTAAGTTTTTGAAGCAGCAAATACTCTGTAAGTATCTCTTGAAGACGATGCGGAGAGCCATACTTGCCGTAATCAATTTGTGTGGGGCGCGGCAGCGACTCCGACGACTCAGTCATCTGCCAAATGGCTATGCCTGTCTGCCTGTCAGGCTTTTGGATCCGGAACAGTGGCATTGTCAGATGTCTGATTCTTGATAATCACTTTCACGCGGCTGATGCGGCGTTCTTCCACGGCCATCACTTCAAAAGTGTACTGTTTGTAGCTGATGCGTTCGTGGAGGTCTAAGAAATCGCCTTTCAACTCAAGGAGAAGTCCGGCAAGGGAGTCCGCATCGCCGACAACGCCATTGAACTCATCATCGTCAATGCCCAGTATCCTGCAAAAATCGCTCAGCAGCGTCTTTCCTTCAAAAAGGTAGGTATTGCTATTGATCCGGCTGTATTGCTTGTCTTCGTCATCATATTCGTCGTTGATCTCGCCTACAATCTCTTCTAAGATGTCTTCAAGCGTGACAAGGCCACTGGTGCCTCCAAACTCATCGACCACAATGGCGATATGAATCTTGTTCTCCTGAAACTCGCGCAAGAGATCATCAATCTTCTTGGTCTCAGGCACGAAGTATGGTGGGCGGATCAAGCTTTGCCAACGGAAGTTGTCATGCTTGCCCAAGTAAGGAAGTAAGTCTTTGATGTATAGTATTCCGCGGATATTGTCCTCATTGTTTTGGTAGACCGGAATACGACTGTAGTTATTAGCTACAATGAAATTCAGGACTTCCGGATAAGTGGAGTGGATATCAATATCTCCCATATCTTGTCTGGGAGTCATAATTTCTTTTGCCGTTTCGTCGCCAAAGCGAATGATGCCTTTGAGCATATTTTGCTCGTCTTTGATATCTTCTTTGTCGGTCAGCTCAAGTGCTTGCTCGAGGTCGTCGACACTGAGCTGGCGATTTTCCTTGGGTATTGCTTTCTTGGCAATCACTCCGCTTTTGATGAGTACGGTCTCCAACGGCCAAAACAACTTACGGAGGAGGAGAATGCCATTGACAGCTCTTCGACAAAACTTTAATGGAGCAGATCTGCTATAGATTTTTGGCATGATCTCGCCAAAAAGAAGAAGAAGAAACGTAAGCAGGACTGTTATCACCACAAACTCCAGCCACTTCACCTTAAAGCTCACAAGAGAGCCGAAGATGTAGTTGCAGAGCATGATGATCATGACGTTGACAAGGTTGTTGGTGATAAGGATGGTGGCCAGGGTCCGCTCGGAGTCGTCGCGAAGACGTTCTATGCCTGCGTCATTTGGATTGTTTTCGGCGTCAAGATCGTTAAGATCTTGAGGGGAAAGGCTGAAGAACGCAATTTCTGAACCACTGGCGAAGCCAGAAAGCAACAGAAGAACAATCGTCAGGATGATGGCAAAGGCTACTCCTGATGTCAATGGATGAAACGTCATCACATCGTTGAGGTGACTAAAAGCAAATATGTCCAATGTCGAAATCTAAATCTTAGACGGATTGATTTTGTCTTGGTGAGAGAAGCTCCATATTATCGACGTAAATTTCCGTAATGAAATGCTTCTTCCCTAATTTGTCCTCGTAGTTGTTATAGTGGAGACGCCCTTCAACGTAGAGCTTGTCACCTTTATGGACATATTGCTCCACGATTTTCGCTAACTGCCGATAGAATACGAGGTTATGCCATTCTGTCCGGTCCGGTATCTTGGTGCCGTCCTTCGTTGTATAGCCTCTCTCTGTTGTAGCCAGCGTGGCTTTAGCTATGGCTTGGTCGGAGTCATAATAATGTACATCGGGATCTTTGCCGACATTGCCAATCAGCATTACCTTGTTCATCTCTTATCCCTTTACAATTACTCTTTAGCCTCTGCTTCTTTCCACATGCCAAGATATTTATAGTGGAATTTTCTACCCTTAGCCGAGGGGAATTGGCTTCTGCTGTCTACGCGTGTGCGTAGGTATTCAACAATCCGATTGTAGCAATCCAAGGCAGACAGTGCTTTGCAGCGCGCTACAAAGGTAGTATCACGGTATTCATGCTTTCCGGTAGAGGGTACAAGTACGACGCGCTTGAATTCTACTTCTCCTTCATACCAGCCGTCTTTCCGTGTATTCAGGTGAGCCAGTGGGTTGTCGTTGTGTACGGTTGCAGAGCCTTGCGTGGCTTTCATAGCTTTCTTTTCCTTGAAATCACGCATGTTATCGGCCATTGTCTTGATGATAATGAAATAAACGTGTGCACGAACCTTATAGCGTTTGGGAAACATCACATTGCTTGATGCATATTCCTTTATATCCTCTTCCATATTGCGGGTAACAGTAATCTCACCCAACGAACGCAGGAAGTCTAATGCCTCTTCTGCACTGTGCACAAGAGTTTCATTGTCAAAATACCTAATATATAAATTCATGAAAAATAGGTTTCCTTATTAATGTAAAGAAAAAGAGCGGCAAACGGGACTCGGACCCGCGACCTCGACCTTGGCAAGGTCG
>ERZ772881.890-NODE-890-length-30090-cov-156.168903_pt1 | contig 30090 bp, 26 predicted proteins | sample MGYA00580581_ERZ772881 | MGnify/ENA primary metagenome ERZ772881 (study PRJEB29015, sample SAMEA2737668) | human gut metagenome | biome: human gut; feature: human-associated habitat; material: faeces | place: China | collected 2012 ...
GGATATAAGAGACTTTCATCTTCACATGAATAGGTATTATTTCCACAATTCGTTTTGTTCCAGTTTAGGATTGGAGTCGATATCGGGCTGCGGGATGGGCCATACGTATTCTTTCTCACTACGATAGTTGCGATGTTCATAGGGGAAGTGATAAGTCTTAGCCTCATTGTTCACCCTGTCGACGGCATCCTTAAGGGTATGCCAGCGATAGAGGTCAAACAGTCGCAGACCCTCAAAGGCTGTCTCCACTCGACGCTCATGGCGTACGATATCCCGAAGTTGTTCCTGCGACAAGCCTGTACCTTCCACGCTTTCCACACTGGGCATGTGAGCACGTGCACGAACCTCATCTATCAGGCGCACAGCCTCATCAAGATTAGTGCCTTTCTCTATCTCAGCCTCTGCCAACGAGAGCAGCACCTCGGCATAGCGGATGATATAGAAATCCTGACCAGAGTCCCAGGAATCAGCATTGGAGAGTGCCGGATTGAAATACTTCATCACATAGATAGTGGAATAGGAGTTGGCAGAACCACCGTAGAGTTTAGAATTTCCATTCCACGACATTCCAGGCACAAAGAGCGTAGCTTTCAGTCGAAGGTCGCGGTTCTCATAGCGCTTGGTGTTCACATTGTCCCAATAGTTGGGTGAGCCATCGGGATAGAAGTCGATGACCCGCTTATCCTGACAGGGCTTGCCGTCAGTCATATAGAATGCGTCGGCCAGGTCTATCGTACCATTCATGGCCTCCAATGGTGCGCCCCAATGACCGCCAATGCCACTTCCCTCATTCTTACCGGGACCTTTATAACTGACTGACATGATAATCTCAGGACAATTCTCATTGGCTTCGGTGAAGAGCTGGGTGTAATCATTGAAGAGACTGTATTTTCCAAGGGCTATCACTTGGTGATAGGCATCAATGGCCTCGTCCCGCATATTATTATAGAGCGCTGTACGGCCAAGGATGCTCAGCGCCGCGCCCTTCGTGATGCGGTTCGTCTCAGGCGCATCTACAGGCAGAATAGAAGCAGCTGACTTCAAGTCCTCCATAATGGCTTTGACGATGGTTGCCCGGTCTGTCTTCGGAGTATTGGCCTCCTTCATGCTTTGCGGGGTTGTAATAAAAGGAACATCATGGTAAGTCATGGTGAGGTTGAGATACATCAGAGCCCTTATCACCTTTGCCTCAGCGGAATACTGGGCTTTTGAAGCCTCATCAAGGTCAGTGCGCCCCACATTGGCGATGAGCGTATTGCAACGCTTGATAGCTTCATAGTTGGCTATCCACCACTGTTCCACCAAGCGTGACGAACTGGAATGTATGCCATTGGCAATATCCCAACCATTCATCCATCCCGACCAGTTGAAACGACCGCCATTATCAGTCATACAATCCATATTGAGCGGTCCGCAGCCATCCCATTTGCTTTGGTTGGTGGCATCGTTGTAGAGAAAGGGATTCTGCAAAGCATCATAGACAGCGGTGAGGCCCTCATGGGCATCATCAGCTGTCTGCCAGAAGTTACCTGACGATGATGCGGAGAGTGAGGATTTCTGCAGAAAGTCGTCGGAGCATCCTGTGTTGAGCATGGCTCCTGTGAGGAGCGTTGTAATGATGAAAATCTTATAGCGTTTCATAATAGTCTGAAAATTTAGAAGTTAACGTTTACACCAAAGGAAATCGACTTGGTGTTGGGGTGCATATCGCCACGCATGTCACTGCTTGCCTTCTCCGGATCTTTGTTTTCGAGAGAAGTAATAGTGAGCAGGTTGGTGGCCTGGATATAGACGCGCGCCTGACGGATGCCGGCCTGACGAAGCAACGGCAAATCGAAGGTGTAACCCAACTCAAGGCTTTTCAGGCGCAGATAGCTGGCATCGTCAAGCCAGAAAGAGGAATAGCGCTCATTGAAGTTATTGCCCAAACGCGGCATGCTGCCATTGGGATTGTCGGCACTCCAACGGTCAAGCCAACGTGTCGTCATGTTACCGCCATTGGTAATGGTGGCCTGCTCCCAGTTGAAACGGTCCACACCACTCACTCCCTGCCAAAGCATTGAGAAGTCGAGATGACGCCATGAGAGTGCGGCGTTGATAGAATAGGTGAGCTTAGGGAAGGGGTTGCCAATAATCACGCGATCGTTATCATCAATCTTACCGTCATCATTGACATCCTCGTACATGATGTCACCCAACTGTGGATCTAAGCCATTGGGCTTGATGATCTCACCTTTAGAGTTGGTGCGCTTCAGGTCTTCCTCAGTGCGATAGATGCCTATAGCACGCAGTCCATAATACGATCCAATAGGATTGCCCTCACGGTTGATGATGTTGCCTGAGATATTGTCGATACCATGGTTGTCGATGATTCTGTTTTGCACAGTTGACAGACTTCCACCCACTTGCCAGGTGAAGTCGCCCGCATGGTCCTGATAGTTGGCAGAGAGCTCTATACCTCTGTTTCTCACCTTGCCGGCATTCTGTGTAGGAGCCGCAAGCGTGCCCAGGAAAGTGGTGGGCATGGTGAGCTGCATAAGGATATCGGAAGTCATCTTGTTGTAGTAGTCAAACGTCAACGAGATGCGGTTGCCCCAGAAAGAGGCATCCAAGCCAAGATCCGTCATCGTGGTGGTCTCCCACTTTATATCGCTGTTGGCTACCATATTTTCTGCCATACCGATAGAAGCGGTATTGCCGAAATAGTAGTTGTAGTTGGCTGCCATTGTGGCCTCGTAAGCGTAGTCACCAATCTCCTGATTACCCAATTTACCCCACGAGGCACGCAGTTTGAGATAGTTGAGTACCTTATTTTGTGGGAAGAACTTCTCATTGGTAACAATCCAGCCTCCCGATACAGAGGGGAATGTGGCATAACGGTGCGACTTGGGCATACGTGAAGAACCATCATGACGGATATTGAACTCAGCCAAGTAACGGTCATCATAGTTGTAACCCACACGCCCGAAGAAAGACTGCAAAGAATATTCTGTAGCATCACCCCATGCTTGAGGATTGCGTGTGCCGGCATCAAGTTGGTACAGGTTGTCAGTGGCAAAGCCTTGCTTACTACCGTTGATGGAGCCATCGTGGTTTTCCTGGATGGAGTGACCGAGCAAGGCATTGACATGATGGAGGCCAAAGCGCTGATCGTAACTCAGTATATTTTCATTGAGATAGCCATAGTCTATTTTATGATTGGCAGTGAGCGAGTTGTCGTCACTCTTATAGATAAGGTTGCCCTCGGCATTGTACTTACGTGACCGCTTGTTATACCATGAGGCATCGTAGACATACAGTTTATAAGCCAGGCTGCTTCGGAACTTCAATCCCTTCAAGAGATTTACTTCTCCATATACCTGTCCGTCGAAGCGCCACCCAGTCTGCTTGTCGTGCACCTGCGACATCATCTCAATAGGATTCTTGAACTTGGAGAAACTGATGTCAGAGCCGTCCTGATTACCATAGTGGCCATTGGAATACATCACAGGAACGGTAGGACGGGTGAACCAAGTGAGCGAGCGCATCAGTCCGTTGTCGCCCCCCATACCACCATTGGCCGTGATATTCTCTTTAGAGCCGGAGAGATTCAGTCCTATCTTGACCCTTCCAAGTTCGGCATCAGTATTGGAGCGGAAATTGAAGCGTTCATAGCCCGTATGCTCCATGATGCCTTCTTGCTTCAAGTAGCCTACCGACATCATATAATGTGCCTTGTTGCTGCCACCGCTCACCGACAGGCTGTGCTGCATCATAGGTGCTGTGCGGAACAGGGCATCCCACCAGTCGGTGTTGGCAAAATGATCAGGGTCAGAGCCGTCGCGCAGCTTGTCGAGCATCTCCTGAGTGTAAGTCTGCGTATTGTTCGACTCATTGTACATCTTTGCCCATTCATAGGAATTGACATACTTAGGTTTGACCGTTGCAGACTGAATAGAATAGCTGCCATTATAGCTGATGCTTGGAGCCGTGTTACCACCACGCTTGGTAGTGACGAGAATGACACCATTAGCAGCACGCACACCATAGATGGCAGCCGATGCGGCGTCCTTAAGAACAGATATGTTGTCAATGTCGCCAGGGGCCAGCTCTGCCAACTGCCCGATAGGAGCTTCCACTCCGTCAATAAGAAGCATAGGATTGTTATTGCCAAAGGTTCCAACACCACGGATTCTGATTTCCGGAGAGTCGGCTCCGGCCTGACCACCATTACTCGTGAGCGTCACACCCGGCAAGCGGCCCTGAAGTAAAGCTGCCGTGTTGGCTACAGGGATAGAACTGATTTCCTTACTCGACACGGAAGCAACAGAACCCGTAAGGTTAGCTTTCTTCTGTGTTCCATAGCCCACCACGACGACTTCACTGATACTCTTGTTTTCAGGAGTAAGATGCACAGAGAGATCGCCAGAGCCAATCTTGGCCGCATATTCTTTATAGCCAAGATAAGATACTTTGACTTGCCCAGCATTAGAGGGTACACTGACAGAGAAATGTCCATCAAGATCGGTGACGGTGCCATTATGGGTACCGGGCACCTTTACGGTTGCGCCTACAAGAGGCTCTCCATTTTCATCAAGCACGGTTCCCTTCACTGTCTTTTGGTTTTGAGCAAGAATTGAGGATGGCATGAGTAGAGCTGCCACCGTCATCCCCGTCATCAATGATTTAGGGTTGATAAGATTTGATAATTTGTTAGTCATGAAAGTTGAATATGTAGATTTGTAATATTATTATTGCTGCCCAAATGTTTTAGCTATTTTCATCCAATTGTTTGATGTATTTATATTGAAATATCGGTCTTGTGTATTACCGTCTATAATTTCTCGAGCAGTCCAAGTGGAGTCAGAGAGAAAATAGAACTTACCGGTCTGGTTACGACAAAGATAGGTATTAAGATAATATTTTGTGGATTCTTTCGCAGCCTGATGCATAGGAATGATCTGCCAATGACCGAATCCGTCATCGGTAAAATCACCGGTAATATAGCCTTTGGCCGATGAACCTGCTTTGTACATATCAACCTCAAATGTTACCTTCACATTGTAATCTCCGTAAGCTTCAATAGCAGAGTGAGGCAGAAGATCATTATTGAAATCAAAAAAGGTCGCGTTTTCCCAATTAGAGCCAACTCCCCAAAGTGTTTTATTTGTGGCGGACACCCAAAATGGTTCCCATACAGAGAATCCTGCACCACCATTATTTTTTAGAGCTTCCTTAATCTCTGTAACATAATCTTTCTGAAATTGTGGAGATGGTACATCTGGATACCCTGTACACATTTTACTCATGAGGTTATGATTGTTATCATTCCAGGCACGAGTCCATATTTGGCTTGTCTCTGCTACGAAAAGGCGTGTTCCATACTTAGTATGCAACGATGAAGCGAAGTTGCCAAGATCATCAGGAGTATATCCTTGCCATTGAGGATAATAAGATACCCCAAACAAATCAAAATAATTGAGCCCATATCTTTTATGTCTGGCTAACCAAGTTGCAGCACTTCCTGGATCTAATGCCACATGGAGCATTGTCTTAATTTGTTTTCCATACTTTGCATTGAAATCAGACACAGCTTTAAGACCAGCATTAAACAACTTTACATTTCGAGCATAATTGACTGGTTTTAAATCGTTATTGTTTGTCACCATTATATTAAAATTGGTCTCATTTCCTATCTGAACAATAATAGGTAAAAGGCCAACAGAGTTAAGGTGTTCAAGAGTGCGATAGGTGTAATTATAAACAGAATCAGAAAGCAATGACGAGTATTTAGCAACACTTTTCCATGCCATAGGGACAATATTCTGTTGCGGATCTGTCCATGTATCAGAATAGTGAAAATCAAGTAGTACTTCAAGGCCAGCTGCTTTTGCACGTCTCATACTGCGCATCACATCATTTAATGTAGAGTAGGATGTCCATGACGGATTATGCCATAGGCGAAGACGAACTATATTAGCGCCATAGCTATGAAGCAAGGTAAAAGGATCTATATCAACACCATCCTTATGGTATTTCACGCCTACATCTTCGAGCTCATTAACGTAGGATAAATCGGCACCTTCATAAAAAGTATATGTTGAAGTTCGTGTTTCTGCTGTAGATTCCGTTGTAGAATAGGTGGTAGACGTGTTAGACAAATAGTCTGCTTGATCTTGGCAGCCTGTTGCGATCATTAATAACAGCGCAAGGCTTAAGAGTATTAGCACATTGTAATTTTTCATTTTTTGATTTAGTTTTTATTTATGGAAGTACCATTGGTTTAAATGTGCTTGCAAAGTTAGGAAGAATACATGATGAGGGGCATAACAAATCGGACAAATGCTATAACGTTTTGGACAAACTTGACAAAACAAGCATGTAACAAGAAAAAAAGCTTCGTATAACTCTTATTTAAAAGGAGCAAGACCTATAATAGTGGTAAACAGTTGCAGACATCGGTAAGAAAGATTTTCTTTGCATTCTTTGTGGAAAATAAGCAATGATATGGAAAGAATCTGCTCATAATTGCGTGAATCTCCTCGTATATTCTTATGTCATCTATAAAGATTCATAGGTTCTATAATCTTCCAGTCGTTGATGGTTCGCTCCTCCGACGAGAAGTTAATGCCCACCTTCACGATCTTGCGGCCGTCGGCCTCGTAAGGGATGGCATAGCCGCGGTCGTCTATCTGCCGGAGTGCGTCGTCGACGTTGCCGTCCATCTTCAGCTCCATGACATAGACGCAACTGTCGGTCTTGAGCAGGATATCCATGCGGCCTTTCGCTGTGCGTACCTGTGCATAGACATAGAGGTTGAGGAAGGAGAACGTCATGTAGAGCATGGCGGTGAAATGGCCTTCCCGTGCGGGTGCGCGAGAGAAACACAAAGTTGTTCTGCGCGGCCTCGTACATCAGCCGCGTCTTGTCGACATAGAGAAAACCGCCGGTGCGCAGCTTCTCAAAACTCTGTATGCCTACAGGATACTTTACCATCGTTGATTCGTTTTTTATTCTATTTGCAAACTTACATAAAAAAAGGGACACCCGCAAGCCGGATCTCCCGTTTTTTTATGTAAGAGGATTCTTAATTTATGTTTAACAAAGTATCTGCACAGATAATATATACCAATAGCTCCTGCCATCAATAGCAAAACCCGTCGGACGGTTATTTGCCGTTGCAGACAAGGCGGAGAATCGTCTTGTTGCGTTGTTCCCGCTTGGCATCCTGCTCCACGAAGCTGTTGACATCGAGTTGCAGGATGGGCTCCACCTCCTTGCCATTGGTCGCAGGCCAACTGACGAGACCGAGACCATTGGGATTACCCGTCTTGATGAAGTTGGCGTAGTAGTTGCTGAACTGATCCGACACCCAGTAGTCATCGGGTTGCCAGTCGTAGACGCGGTTGGTGGGCAGCGTGCCCATGGCGTACTCGATGTCGGCAGAGTGTACGGCACCCTTGGCCTGCGGCATAGTCGGCTGACCGTCCTTGGCATCCTGCACACCGCCTGCGAGTCCGGCCACCTTACCTTTCAGGGTCATTGCCGGACGTGGATGGCAATAGCGATAGCGGTAGACAGGTTGTCCGCCCGTCTGTGCATGGACATAGCCCCACTGCCATGTAGAGAAGTCGAGGAAGAGATCTGAGGCCAAGTCGATGCCGGGACGTCCCTTTAAGTCGGCTTGCGTCTCTATGCCATAGAGCGGAAAGATGGAGTCGGTGGCTGCGCCATATACTTGCTGTGCCATCGCCTTGGCCTGGTCTACGGTGGCGGCAAAGAGTGTCATCTCCTGATTGTTACCACCCAAGAGCAAGGGCACGTGAGCCTGGCGGCCCTCACGGAATGTGACGGAAGGCTGCTCGGTGAAGAAGCGTCCGTCGATGCACGGCGTAGGCATACTGCGGTAGTGAACTTTCTTCATCAATTCCTCAGCAGGCATGGCGCGCAGTGCCTTAAGGTTGCGGCATCCAGCTTTTGCCATCATCTTTTTTCCCTCAGCCTCAGCCTCTTTCAGTGTGGGCAGTGGGCGGAAGCCTAAGATGGAACCGCTGGAGCCAATAGCTTGGGCAAAGAGGTCTTTACTCATCGGTGAAGCCATCAGCGCGCTCACCGAGACAGAGCCCGCTGACTCACCCGCAATGGTGATGCGATTGGGATCACCGCCAAAGGCTGCAATATTGTTTTTCACCCACTGGATGGCAGCCGCCTGGTCCATGAGACCATAGTTGCCGCTGCCTTTACCGCCGCTCTCCTTGGAGAGTTCGGGCAGGCTGAGGAAGCCGAAGATGCCCTCGCGGTAGTTGGCCGTGACGACGATGACGCCCTTGCGTGCCATGGACTGCCCGGCATAGCGTGGCTCACTGCCACTTCCGGCCAGCAGTCCGCCGCCATTGAAGTAGATCAGCACGGGCAGCTTCTCCTTCATCGTCTTGGCTGGTGTCCAGATATTCAGATAGAGACAATCCTCGCTCATCTCCTTCGTACCGAAGTTCATGTCGCCGAAGAGCGCCTCCTGCATAGGATTAGGACTAAACTGTGTAGCCTTTCTCACACCCTGCCAGTCTGCTACGGGCTGCGGTTCACGCCAGCGGAGGTTGCCGACAGGCGGTGCGGCGAAGGGCACGCCCTTGAAAATCTTCACGCCCGAGGAGTCGGTACCGGCAAGAGTTCCCTCGGCGACGCGCACATTGACCAAGTTTTGGCTGCTCAGGCCTAAAGCCAGGAACAGCGAGGCAAGCGATAGAAAGATTCTTTTATTCATGATATAAACGACTTAGGTTTGTTTCTACAAAATTACGAAATACTTTTCTCTTCTCCAACAGATAGGCGGAAAAACATTGTGAAGGCCTTCCCGGCTACGCTTTTGCAGGCGTTGCACGTGACGGGAAGGCAGAGATGGTCATCGTTTATCATGTGATGCTATATATAAGGCGTAGATGACTATTGAATGACATTCTTTCCTGGCTTCAGCGTCGTGGTCTGTTCTTTCCATACAAAGGTGCCGGAGAGACCGGCGGGCAGCGTGATGGTGGCACGGAGTTTCCCTTTGTTGTGCGTTTTTACTTTAGCTTTAGCGTATAGTACAGGGAGATGGCCACACCTATTAATATAGCGGCTATGGAAGCTTCGGGGCCAAAGGAACCGCCTGTCAGCCATGTCGGACCGAAGAGACGTGACGTGATAATGGGATGTTGGATAAACGCCCCGGAAACCGGACAGCCGAAAACGTATCCTTCAAGATAGTTCCATGCCCAGTGCATCCCTATCGGTGCCCATAGCGATTGGTAATATCCATAGGCTACGCCTAACAGCCATCCCGACGTGACAGCAATTGTCAAGGCCGACCAAACATTTGCCCCGTCATTGAAAATATGAGCAAAGCCAAAAAACAGTGCCGAAACGATCAAAGCCCAAATCATGCCTATTCTGTCGCAAAGTAGTCTGAAGGCGATTCCTCGGCAGATGATTTCCTCTCCAATGCCGACGATGGCAAACAGCAGCCACCCGTAGAGCAGGTTCTGTATATCGCAGCTGATCTTCTGTGACTGATAGACGTTCAGACAGTATAGGCTCGCCATGATGGCTCCAAAGAAAAGAATGGATACGCCCCATCCTGTTAACAGCATCTTGACATCATGTCGCGGCGTGGCAAATATCTTGGCTTTAACTCTGGTATACATTGTAAGAAACTTGGGCACAGTGGATATTTTCCGTGTATCGGATATTAGGCTTCTGGTTACAGATCCGTAGTGTCGAGAGGTCATGGCTCAAGGCAAATAGCTCTTTAACCAAAACCAGGGAAAGCCTTCCATCTTGGCTTTTTGTTAGAGTCAGAAACCTTTTCTGTTGCTTCTATCATAGGCTTGTTGTCTTAAGAGCAAAGCCATTTGGTGTCAGTACTACGGCCAGATTACTCCAGTACTAAACCGAGATTACTCCAGTACTACGGGCAGATTACTCCAGTACTTCACCGTAGTACTCTGTCGGTTCCGCCGCTGTCTTCCGACTATACCGCCGCTGTCTTCCGCTTATAGAGGGCTTCGAATCACTCACTCTTGTAGTTAAGGGCTTCAATCTCGTTGTACGGGGCTTCCATATCTCGTGTTAGTTGTAGTTTCGGTCTCGTTGCGTAGGATGCTGTAGGATGCTGCTATGCAGCGATGCCCTTGCTCATGTCTCGCAGTCTTCCACCCTTCTTTCTGTCTAAGAAAGAAGGCGCACCTAATAAGCCCTGTGTTTTGGGAAGAGAGCTCATGAACATGATACCTATTACAAAAACACACAAAACACTTGCTGTGTGCTGTGTCTTTTCCTGATTTTGGTTCAAAAAAACTATTTTCCTTGAGCTATGCACCCCCTCTAACCAACTACAGATCTGTAACCAGTGAAGTAGACTAACATCCGACCCACGGAAAATATCCGCTGCGCCGTTAATTCTACCATGTTTTTAACTGCTTAAAATGAAACAATGTTATACAAGTTGTCGACTTCTTGTGATGCAAAGGTAAGAAGACATAAAATAAGTAGAGAATAATAGCACTAAAAATGTATGCTGCGTTCAAGAAATTCGGACGGAATCTTCTCTTTCTATTTTAGGATGGCAATAACAGCACCTATAGCCCCGCTACAGACACCGGTCCAAAAAGCACACTTAAAAGCAATAGTAAATCGCTGCCAAAAGATATTGTTCCTATTCATCTGTTGTCTTGTTGTTTTTATTTGTTTTCTTTATTCATTTATATTTAGGGAGAGCTTCCGTTACGCAATCTTTTCTCTTTATGCAAGCAAATGTAGCGAACTCCGTTGCGATAGAACTTATTATTTTATGCCATGGTTTGATTGCTGCGTTTTTGCTTTAGCTTTAGCGTATAGTACAGGGATATGGCCACACCTATTAATATAGCGGCTATGGAAGCTTCGGGACCAAAGGAACCGCCTGTCAGCCATGTCGGACCGAAGAGACGTGACGTGATAATGGGATGTTGGATAAACGCCCCGGAAACCGGACAGCCGAAAACGTATCCTTCAAGATAGTTCCATGCCCAGTGCATCCCTATCGGTGCCCATAGCGATTGGTAATATCCATAGGCTACGCCTAACAGCCATCCCGACGTGACAGCAATTGTCAAGGCCGACCAAACATTTGCCCCGTCATTGAAAATATGAGCAAAGCCAAAAAACAGTGCCGAAACGATCAAAGCCCAAATCATGCCTATTCTGTCGCAAAGTAGTCTGAAGGCGATTCCTCGGCAGATGATTTCCTCTCCAATGCCGACGACGGCAAACAGCAGCCACCCGTAGAGCAGGTTCTGTATGTCGCAGCTGATCTTCTGTGGCTGATAGACATGCAGGCAGTATAAACTTGCCATGATGGCTCCAAAGAACAAGACCGACACTCCCCATCCTGTCAACAGCATCTTGACATCATGTCGTGGCGTGGCAAATATCTTGGCTTTTACTCTGGTATACATCGAAAGAAACTTCCTGAACGAAAGCAGCAGCACCCAGCAAGCAACCAGCGCAATTGGAATCTTTGCATAGATGGTGTAATTCATCATCAATATGGCTTCGAAGAAGCCCATGATGAACAGAAAGCAGACGATACCTATGAAGAAAAAACATATCCATTCATAGAAGTCCATCTTGTTTTTTTTGTTGTTCATATACAGATAGATAAAACATTCAAAAGATGAACCTCCCTGTAGAATTCTACAAAGAGGTTCATCTTTATTTGTATGGCATCACAGAAGCCTGAAATTTATTATGGCTCATAGAATTGTACTGTCCTTGGAAGCAATAGCCTAACAGCCAAGTGAACCAGTTGCCGGCATCGATGGTTTTCATCTCTTTTTCTGTAAGTTCTCTCATAATTTCCTTCTCAACTGATTTTACCACTGACTATTAGCAGCCTTTCTGCCTTTTTGGAAATCTGCTGCTGATTGTTTGGGGTTGCAGATAATATCACCCACTAGTGCATTCAGCACATACTTTGCAAAAGTCACAAGCCAATGACCGCCACTGTTCTCTCTCATTTCTTGATCAGAAAGAGGAACGATTACTTGATTTTTTGTCATTTTGTAATAATAAAGTTAATATTTATTGTTGTTGATAAGCATCTATATTTCATACTTTATGCTTTCGTTGCAAATTTTGTTGCACAAAGATACTTAATAAAGCTGTGTTTGACAAGTATATTCTAACAAAAAGACTGTTCCATACAAGGAAATCGGACGGAACGAAGATGACCGCTCCCTAATATGTTCATTTCATGCTCTCCAAGATAACTAACCTTTATCTCCATGTCAAGATTGAATCGATTATCATAATAGAATGTATGCTTACATCGGTTGTAACTGATTTCAGCTCCCATATTTTTCAATTCTTGTAGCATGTAATACAGTACTCTCCGCGAGACACAAAGAGTCGACGCAAACTCATCCGGAGAGCCAGTTTGCTGACTGAATATCAACTTATGAATTTTGTGGATCCTTTTTAAATCTTCTATCACATACATGATTTCCTGTCTTTTTAGTCAATTTCATCACTCTGGTTACTCCACAGGTTACGGTAGAGCTCCGAAGTCTCAATCAGCCAATATATAAAGGTATCGATGCCTATAATCAAGTACCCACCGCTTGCCTTGAAGAAATTCGGTATTTATGCGGGGATATCTATATCCGCCTTCCCTTGGCTTGATAAAATCCACATAGAAATGAAGCTTCGATATTTCTACCGGCAGATTTTTACACAGTCCGACTCTATTGTTATAAGTTAGTTTTTGAGCAATATCCGCGTGCTTTATTACTATCGTATCATTTGCACTTACACCAAAATCAGTGGTTAGTTCATTTCGAGTTGCTCCTGTATCTAATAATATGTGAGTACTATGTCCTCCTATCTTTCCCTTAAAATAAATATGATTCATAGCAGCGTCTGTATAGTTCTTAGAATGGAGAGTGACAGCCACATGATCAGGAACAACGACACACGGCATGATTTTCTTATTTATCATATCAAACATCCACATACCTCTCTTTAAAAGATCTCCACCAACAATGAATTTAGGTGCAAATTGTTGGAACTTCCCTGCTAAATCTACTACAAAACACCAAACCTTAGGATAACAAACTCCTGCAATGGAAAGACTGTCTAAATAAAAATAGGACGATTTAATATTTCTTCCGTATGTGCTTCCCATACTTCTATCACCATCCACACTTTTGATATGACATGAATCGATTGCAAAAGTAGAATCTATCATACAGACAGACGAGCCTGTGTCAATCATTGCCGAGACTTTATGTACTAATCCACCATCTGATAAAGCCGCATCAGTATACATCAAGTTATTTTCAATCCTTAATTGAGATTGAGCCAGAGTTTCGGAAGTTAGGGCAAAAAAAATCAAACTCATTAAAAATTTTAAAAGATTCATTCCGTGATTGTTTTTTATCTCAAGATATTTGATAATTAATAAAGGATTGCTTATGTGACAAAGCAATCCTTCATTAAATTGTTGTTAGATGTTCACGCTAACTCCACCTTCGATTCTACAATTAGGATCACCTGAAGTTTTAGCGAATACGTGTTTTTTTAGCCACTTCCAAGCCATAGCAACCCAGGTTTCTCCCCCAAACGTTGCTTTCATTTCTTCTCTCGTAAGAGAACGCATTACATTTTCTTTCATTGTTCAGTTTCTTTTAGTTTTTATTTTTGTAAGTCACCGGTGTTTTACCCGTACAAAGATATTTAAAAAAGTTGCACATGACAAATAGATCCATATAAATCTACTGTTCCGTACAAGAAAATAGGACGGAACGAAAATAACCGCTCCCCAATATATTCATCTCGTTCTCTCCAAGCCAACTCACCTTTATTTCCATATCAAGATTGAATCGATTATCATAATAGAATGTATGCTTACATCGGTTATAACTTATTTTAGCACCCATCTTCTTTAATTCACGAAGAATGTAATACAATTCACTCCGAGAAACACAAATTGTATCAGCGAGTTCGTCAGGCGAACCAGTATTCTGATTGCTTATTAACTGATGTATCTTTTGCAATCTTTTCAAATCATCAATGAAGTTCATATTGCTTAAATTTTTAGTCAATTTCGTCGCTTTGGTTACTCCACAGGTTACGGTAGAGTTCCGAAGTCTCAATCAGTTCTTTGTGAGAGCCCTCTGCGACCACCTTGCCTTTGGCCAACAGAATGATATGTTGTGCATCCTTTATCGTGCTGAAACGGTGTGCGATGGAAATGATGGTCTTGCCCTGTAGTGACAGTTGGCGGACCATCTGTTTGACATATTTCTCAGACAGAGTGTCTAATGAAGAAGTAGCTTCGTCAAAGACTATGATGTCCGGGTCTTTGTATAAAGCGCGAGCGATGGCTATGCGCTGTCGCTCACCACCGGACAGCGATGCCCCGTGCTCTCCGATATAAGTATTGATGCCGTTGGGCAAGCCATTGATAAAGTCGGTAAGTCCAAGTTCAGCAATAAGGTCTGACACCTTGCGGACATCAGGGTTGAGATCCCCAATAGCGATGTTCTCAAGCACAGTGCCTTGAAAGAGTTCTATCTGCTGTGGCACGGAGCCGATATGTTTTCTCAGGCTTGTATTAGAGATTTGTGCCAAATCGTATCTTCCGATAAGAATGCGTCCTTCGTTAACTGGGTAGATGTGCTGGAGCAAAGATGCCAGCGTCGTCTTTCCGGAGCCACTTTCTCCAACGATGGCCGTAGTTTCGCCTCTATGAATGGTAAGATTCAGCTCGTCGAACACGTCTTTGCGAGTACCATACCTAAACGCCACATGGTCAAAGACGATGTCGCCTATCATATCACTCTCCAGTTCTACCTTCCCGCTCTCGTCCTCTTCCTGCTCCAAATCCATAATCTGAAACAAACGGTCTGCGGCAATGTTGGCATCTTGCAGTTGCTGATTGGAAGATATTAGCGATTGCAGCGGACTTAGCACATACCCAATAATCGAATAGAACATCATCAATGTTCCGGGACTGATTTGCTTTTCGACGACAAAGCTGCTTCCCACCCACAATACTGCAATGGTGACAGCGGTAGACACGAAGTTCAGACCGTTTGCTGTGGCTATGCCCCCATAAGATGCAGAATACGTGTCATTGAGTAGCCGGACAAACCTATTCTCTGTCTTTAGATTTGCGAAATCTTCGAGACCGAAACGCTTGACAGTGACAATGGCGTTAAGCGACTCGACCAAATGGGATTCCAAGTCAGCACTCTTTTCCATTATCTTCCTCATAAACCTTTTGTTCAGGCGGTTATATCCAATAAATATCAGTAAAAAGAACGGGGTCGCGCACAAAGTCACGAGTGCCAGCTTCCATGAGAATATCAGCATGACAGTAAGGGTGACGATGAGGATCATCACGTTGACGACTACATTGAGAAACACGTCATTGATAAAAGTCCGTATCTTCACAGCATCATTTACGCGTGAGATGATTTCACCGACACGCATGGTGTCGAAGAACTGTTGGGGAAGTTTCAGGATATGCTTGTAATATCCGAGAATGAGTGAGGCATCAATACACTGTCCTGTCTTCAAAGCTAATATGCTTTTTGTCGCTCCTATGAATGTTTGAAGAATGAGTATGATGATCATCGTCAGACTCATCATACGGAGCAAATTCATATTGCCGTCTACAAGGACATAGTCGGTAATCTTGCCCACATAAACAGACGTAGATAATCCGAGAATACTACAGGCAAGCGCTCCAAAGAAAGCCTCTGTCATTACCCTTCGGTGAGGGGTGAGCAGAGAGATGAATTTAGAAAAGTTGCTCGTTGCCTCCCTCCCCACATGAAAAGTATGATTGGGTTGCATGAGCACAAGTATACCAGTCCACATCTCCTTGAAATCATCTATGCTTTTCTTATGCATCGCGCCATCTGCCGGATCCATGTAAACGACATGTTTGTCATTAACATGATAGATGACAACAAAGTGAAGAAGCACTTTGTTCACCACAACGTGTGCGATTGCGGGAAGAGGAATCATCTTCAATGCCTCCGGCTTTGCTTTCACACCTTTGGCACTGAACCCCAATTTCTCAGCAGCTTTGACAAGCCCAAGGATGTTCGTCCCTTTCTTGTCGGTATAAGCATACTGGCGTATTCTTGCAACAGGGTATAGGAGTCCATAATATGCACATATAGAAGCAATGGATGCGGCACCGCAATCAGTAATATCCTGCTGCTTGATTTTTATATGTGAGTTCATAACGTGTTTTCTTACTTCGCTTTATTACTTGGATATTGTGTCGGATTCACCCAGCTATCCATTGATTGGTATAGCAGGTCAAACAAAGATTTTTTTGTAACCATAAAGCGAACAACTGCTGTCATTCCTTTTTTGATGTACCCCTGGTGGTGAGTATTATAATCTGTAAGATAATTCTTGCCTAATCTTACGCGAACCTTGAATAAATAATTATTGTTTTGGTCAACAACATAATCTGACGATACACTTTCTACCTTGCCTTCCAACATACCCCATTCATTATAGTTGAGCGCGTCGATTTGAATCTTTGCTGTCATATTCGGTCTGATGAATGCTATATCTTTCGGTTTTACAAAAGCCTCAACATAGAGAGGAGCCTTTGGACTGACGACAGCTAGGTTTGTACCTGCTTGGACAGGTATGCCCGGATAGATGCCACTAAAGTTTTCGATAGTTCCAGAAACCGGTGCCCTCAAAATGAGCATATGCTTATCACTGGTGTCCCCTTCTATATTTGAGCGCGTTTCACGTATCTGTTGGCGCAGATTGTTCAAGTCTGTTTCCCAAGAAGCGCGTTTGTTTTCTACCAGTGTTTTCAGTTCATTCTGCTTGTCAAGATATTGATAATAGTATTTTTCGTACTCTTCCTCGCTTATCAGTTTGTCGTCATACAGCATTTTGTTGCGTAGCCACTCCGTTTTCAAGTGTCGTATATCAGTCTTCATCTGTGCACACTGAGCTACCATGCTGTAATATTCCTGTTCGCGATTAGAGGATTTAAATTTCGACGGACAACTGCCTTCGGCAAGATACTCAAGGTCATGGCATTGGTTTTGGAAATCACTTTGCTGCGCCTTCTGGTAGTTTATCTTTGTGTCTGTATTGTTAGTCCGGAATTTCAAGATGGGCTGTCCCTTAACAACAGCATCCCCCTCTTTGACATAAACATGATCCACTATCTCGGTTACCGGGGCAACGATTGTACCTCTTTCGGTCTTGGGCCTGACATATCCCGTCCCCTCAACAGAAATATCGACATAAACAAACGGCAACAGCACTATGCATGCCATTATGAAGACAATAGCAACGACGTAAATGATATTAGATTTGGCTTTACGCCGTGAAAGATAGTTCTCAAGTGAGTCGTTAATCCATTCACTTGGAAGTATTTGAGAATGATCCACTGTATCGTTATCTATTTATGTTGATTTCTATGTCTATGTCTATGTCAAAGCTATTCTCATAATAGTAGCTGCCTCGACATCTGTCATATTTGATTTCTGCACCAATTTCTCTTAGCATCTCAAGGTCATTGTATAGTTGTCGCTTACTGATATTTAAACGTTGGGAAAACTCATCGGGACTGCCTGTTGACTTCAAGGTTATCAGGTAATTCATCCGATTGATCCGATTCAAATATTTAAAAATAAAAAGCAATTGCATAATACTAATTAGATTTCTCTTGGATTTTTGTACAACTTGAGTAGATAGCACTGGTAGTAGTAATCTAAAAGTGCTTGCAAGCGATTGCTCTCTGCTTCCAGCAATTTTACTTTGCTATCATCAAATTCAAACAATGTGGCCTTTCCGCATTCATACTTCTTCGTCATCAGCTTGAATGATTCTTGGTTGCTATTTACAGCAGCGGTGTAACTTGTAATTTTTGCATAGGTAGTCATTGCGCGAGCATGGATTTGCGCGATTTTATGATAGATGTCATCCTCGGCTTTTTTCAGAAGAACTTCATTTCTATCTTTTTCAATATGAGCTTGCCGTATACTGTTTCGTGTTTCGAAGCGGTTAAACAAAGGAATGGTAAGTTGTAACTGGATTTCCTGGCAAAAGTTATTCTTGAGTTGGTTACCAAAAGGCCTGTTGTCTAAGCCGTTAGTCCTATAGTAATTTGTTCCAATCCCACCTATTAATGCCAATTGAGGATAGAGTGCAGACCGGCACATCTTTATTTTGTCTTCAGAACTGGATATGGAGGCTTTCTGCGACTGTATTGTTGGGTAATTATTGAGGGCATCAGCAAAAATGGACTCTACGTTGTCTGGCATCATAAGGAGCAGAGCCTCCTCTTTCGGCTTAACGATGGAAAAGTCATCATAAGTCTCTAAATCCATTAACTGACAGAGGCTAAGTTTGTCAGTAGAGAGTTGATTTACTTTCTCAGTTGCGTCCGCTATGCTGTTTTGTAAAGTTGCACGTTGTTGGACGACATCCACATAACTGATTTTGCCATGTTTCAGAAGGCCTTGCAATCGTAAGGTCTGTAATGAGTCAATTGCAACTTGGCGTTTAGATATTTCTAAAAGTTGCATGTCCATAAGAACCTGCAAATAGGCTTCAACGACATTCATGATGAGTGTCATCTTGGTGTCGGCTAAGTTATGTTCTTCAACAAGAACTAAATCCTTTGCCATCCTTCTTTTGTATCGAGAACAGAATCCGTCAAATAGATTCATTTTGCCCGTAAGCGAAATAGAGGTCTGTCCTGTATTTGTATCGGTATAAGTGTTTTCGTATGTCAAACTTCTGCCAAAAGTATATTGTTGGGAAGCTGATGCTGATATTCGTGGAAGCCATGAATTACATTCTGTGTTCAAGTCAACATTCTTGCTTTTCACCGACAGTTCTTGTATACGCACCTCAGGGCTATGTTGCAGGGCATAGTCTACACATTCTTCTAATGTCCATTTGTGTGCTGTCGGTATGGCTGAACTGGACAACCAGCAAAAGGAGATTATCATAGAAATAACAACGCCTTTTGATTTTAATATATTGAGGAACATTTTTTACATAGTCGAAGTTAGTTGTTGCTTTGACGATCCTTTTTATTATCATCAAAGCAACAAGTCCGCCTCTTGAAATCGTGAATAAAGCATCAAGAATGGGTCATGGTTGCCATTCTCATTCAAGACATTCTACGCATCGAATTGCCCGACATAGGTTGCATTACCCAAGACTACGTCTAGAGTGTAATAGCCTTCTTTTAGGTTTCCAATGTCCAAGGTAACAGCACCACCATTAACTATAGGGGATATCGTGTACCCTACGACATTTCCCTGTGAATCACTCACGTAAATCTGAGCGTTACCGGTATAGCCTGCAACATCTAACGTTATTTTGCCATCTTCGTAGTCTGCTGAGACTCGTGTAAAAGATGGCACTCTTGCTCTTCTGTGTTGAAAAGCATACTCTCTTTGCTTAAATGAAATGTGCCTTGGATAGGCAGACGACATGCCAAAAACAGATAAGAGAATTAAGATAATTGTTTTCTTCATTTTTTTCTATCATTATTTTTTCCGGCTGCAAAGTTAAGCCGATTTTATGGTAAAAACAAGAAAATATTGTCTAATTCTTCCTTTGGGACAAAAGTCTATAAATCGCTATGATATAGATATTTGTATCCACATATGTAGTTATACATTGTCTAAAACATGCATTTTAGCCTTCAAAATTCTTCTATAAACTTTCTTGTAGACATATTCTTGCCATCAATTCCAATTTTCTTTTTTACTAGAAAGAGATTCTGTCGTATTGATTTTTCCTCTATATTATAGATGGCAGCCATAGATGCATTTGAAATGCCCAATCTCAACAACATCAATAGATGTACATCTTTGGTCGCAAGATCTGGAAATGTTTGATGCAGTCTTATAGTGAAATTCCCGTCTGCATTATTAAGAAATATCTCGATTTCTTCCCAATCTTCATCAGAAAGAACTATTTTCTCTCTACTATTTGTTTTTAATGATTCCAACTTATTAACGATATCTACTTTCCGTAGGAGAAAATCGCGCATCGTTTTTATTTGAATTTCTTTGTTTCTCATTTCTATTGCATATTTCATTCTTTCATTCTCTGCTTTTTCCAAGGCCTTCTTTTTCTTTTGGATATATACATAAAAAAGACATGTTATTATTATTATTGAAAATGAGATACAAATAATATTCAGTATTGTTTTCCATTTACTTTCACTACGGTATTGCGTGCTTTGTACCTCGCGCTTTGTCATCATTGCATAATACTGGTCTTTTGCTCGTAAAACTTCTGTGTTTTCTTTCTCAAGATAAAATGCGGAAGAATCAGCATATTCTGACACCTTGATAATGTCATTCTTCCTCCATGCGATCTGCTTAAGTAAAGAGAAAATCTCATATTCATGTCGAGCACGAGACGCTTGAGGTATTTGATAGAGCAAACTCTGAGCTTGGTTCAAGGAATCTGCCTGATAGTATGCCATACTTAACGCATAAAAAGTAGATGCATCTTTTTTATCACGATACAAAAACGCCCTGTCTGCTGCCCATAAGGCCGAATCGTTGTCTGCCATTTCGTAAAACACAGACAAGTCTTGATAAGCATCAGCTATAGTGTTAGAATCATTTGCTGCTTCAGCAACTTCTATTGCTTTTCGGGCGTAGTATGTGCTTTTACTAATTTCAGAATCTTTATATGAAAAGCATTCTGCAATATTCAAGAGCATATGGACTTTATTACTGACAGATGCGTTTTTTAACTTATTATATATAGCATCAGCAGAAAGTGCATAACTTATAGCCAAGTTCTGATTGTATGATCTTAAAATTACCGATGACTGTAATAACGCCAAACTTTGTGTATAGTAGTCATTTTGTCGTTTTGCAGCTTTGACAGAGTTAGAAAAGCAGTGAAGCGCTTTTTCACTGCTGTCGTTCAAGGCATAATATTTCCCCATGTAGTACTCACATTTGGCATAGAGACTATCAGCAGGCTTGTCATTATACCAATTATACGCGTTACGGAGAAGAGAGTCGTTGTCAACGTCTATTCCGGACTTGTCTTGTGCCATGGTATAAGCTATGGAATATAAAGCAATAGCTTTTTCTGAAAGCTGCGTTTGATCTATCTTGTTGAGCAAGGCAAGTGCACTGTCCGGCTTGCTCTCTGTCAATGGTATGATGGCAGAGATACGCCGGCTTTGGTTGTCATTGCAGCCGGCAAGGTTTATAGCTATCAGCAAAGAAAGAATAAGTTTGAATATGTTTTTCATTGCGTAACTGGCATTTCAATGCAAAGGTACTATTTTTATTCGACATAAAGTTACATAATCGGGCTACAAATGACTATTTTGCAAGAACGGAACTAAACAGATGATACCAACAAAGAAAAGCTATGGCAAATCGCTACCAAAAGATATTGTTTCTATTCATCTGCTGTCTTTGTTGATTTGTTATCAGTTTAGCGTGCATTGGAGGATAAAATCAGCCCCCTAAAACGTTTTGTTCATTCAATATGTAACCGCTTACTGTGATAAAGTTAACGATGATGTGGAGCAGGTAGCCATAAAAGAAACCAAGGTGGCGTCTGAAATAGGTGGCGGTGATGCCTAACAGAAGCTGAGGGGTGCACATGATGACGGCAAGAGGTAAGAGGGGGCAAGGAAAGATCATAGTTGGTGACATGCAGGAGCATAAAGAGAAGCACAGAGACCGCTGCCGCTACGTCTTTGACCTTGGGAGTAATGCGAGACTGCAACTTCGTAAAGATAGCAACTGTCAGACCGCTTGCCAGAAACGACCAAAGGAGCTTGGAGCCGACGGCTGTCAAGAACGCGGAATCGGTAAAACCATGCAAGCCATACGTTATCAACTTTGGATAGACGAGCGTTCCTTGGAAGAAGGTCAGTGCCAGGTAGCATAGGCAAAACGAACTGACAGCAATGTCTTTCTTGGAGAAAGACAGCCACAAACGAAAAACGATCTCCTCTAACAGAGGTGCAAACAAGGCGATGACAATGATGGCATTCATTGGATGCCCCATGATGGTCTCACGGAATACTCCATTGACGATATGATTGCTGATGTCCCATTTCAATAGATGAGCCAAAATGGCCAGTGTGAAGAGAATAGGGTAAGTGATGGCAAAGTATTTTGCGTAGAACACTATGCCCTTTACAGCAATGGTCTTCTTCTGAAGGCTTTCGCCGTCAGAGAAGATCATTGCCTTAAAACCATTATAGATATTCATGCTTTTACTCTATTCATTTATTTTTTAGGGAGGACTTTGCCTCCCGCTTTCTTAGCATAGGCAAATGTAGCGAATTCCGTTGTAATTTTCTGTTTACGTTGCAAATGTAGTTATAATAAATGAAATAATATTGCATTATACATAATTTCTTGCAATAAGACAAGAGATGGCAAAGAGAGAAATGAAATCAACGACCCTTTTGCCGATGAAGACAAAAGGGTCGTGGGATATAAGGGCTTGCAGTACTAAACAGAGCGTGCACTGTTTGGGACTAATGCCCTTGTGAATATAAATGCTTTTATTTCAGATGAGAAGGCAGCCTTATTTAGGCAAATGGAAGGCTTGGGTCATCTCCTTCATCTGTTCGTCGCTCATGCCCTCGGGCTCATAGCCCATTGCACGGCTGTTGATATAGATCTTTGCGCTCTTCGACAGCACGTCGACCTGGTCAAAGGCATCCATGATGTCCTTACCTTTGGCAAAGACACCATGTTTCTCCCACAGCACGACATCGTAGTCGGCCAGGGCCTTGAGCGTACCCTCAGCCAACTTCACGCTGCCGGGGAGCTCGTAAGGCACAATGCCCAGTCCTAACGGACAGAACGCTTTGGTCTCAGGAATCATGCTCCACAGCAGTCGGGTTAGCACGTCTTTTTTCAAGAACGGGCGGTGATGGCTCATAGCCACTAACTCTATCGGATGGGTGTGTAGCGTAGCCTTGTAGCCACTGCCCGTCTCCACCTGCTTGTCGTGGACCAGGAGGTGTGAGGGCAACTCGCTGGTAGGCATGACAGGGTTGTCGGCAATGATCTCGTAGTGCTCGCAGTCATCGAGGATACGGATGATACTGCCGTTGTCCATCGGACGGCGTGCGAGGTCGCGCATACGCTTGCCGGTGCCCTTGCAGAAGAAATAGGTGCCGCGCAGATGTGACAGTTTCTCACCGATGGCGATCGGCTCAGTGATGGCAGGCATCTGGCGTATGTCGTCGTCAACGAGATCTGTGATGTTCACCGTGATGTTACCGCCGTTGCGCTCGGCCCACCCGTTTGTCCACAGGTATCCGGCCACTTCGGCAATCTTCTCGATCTCCTCTTTCAAGGCAGGTCGGTTTTCCAATATACTCTTCATAAGTGATGATGATTTGATTCAAATGATTTGCGGAAGGAAACAGGAGATGAGCAGCACGACGATACCCGTGATGAGGATGGCTATCGTGGTGCGGTCGCAGCCTTTCCATTCCTTAAGGATGATGCCCCACACATTGCTGAAGACCACATTCAGCGCCATGAGAATGCAGAACGAGAGCGTGGTGAGCACAGACGAATCGGTGAGGAAGCCCTTGCCTAAGGAGAGTCCGAAGAACTGGCTGTACCACAGGGCACCGGCGAGGAGGCAAAAGAGCAGGTTGTTGATCCATACATGGCCTTTGCGGTAGTCGCCCCACGTATGGTTGTGCTGGTTCTGCCACAGACAGTAGACGGCATTGGTGACAAAGCCGCCGAGTGTGACGAGCAGTGTGGCGGGCAACGTGCGGTACATGGCGGGAGTGAGCTCACCGAAGTTGATATCCTTGCCAAACTCCAGTCCTACGTTGAAGCAACCGCTCATGAAACCGGCGAGCAGCGCGATGGTGATGCCCTTTGGGAAGTTGAAGTCTTTGACGGCTTTGCGTTTCTCTTCTTCCGAGAGTGTGGCCGTCTTGCGCTTTCCGGCCCATCCGATGATGGCAATGCCGAGAAGGGTGACGGCGACACCGATGAGTACAGAGGCGGTCAGTTGGTTGAGGGCGTGCTCTTCGGGGAAGAACGCGTTGATGAGTACCGGTCCCATGATCGTGCCCAGACCTGCACAGGTACCCAAGGCGATGGACTGTCCGAGGGCCACGCCGAGGTAGCGCATCGACAGACCGAAGGTCAGTCCGCCTACGCCCCACAGCACACCAAAGAACACTGTCATGGCCACATGGAAACGATTGGCACCTGCCAATAGTTCCATGAGACCATGACCGGACGGCACTGCTAACTCAGCACCCAACAGTGGCAGGATGAGCCAGGCAAAGACGCCCTGCACGAGCCAGTAGCTCTCCCAACTCCAATCCTTGACTTTGTTGATGGGCACGTAGCAGCTCGACTGGCAGAAGGCGCCGGCAGCGATAATCAATAATCCTATCAATATCTCCATAGTCGGTAGACAGTGGGTGGAATGTGTCAGCGCTTGCTGAGCACGTCTTTCTCGTATTGCTCCACGTCGGCGAGGTAGTCCTCGGCCACGGGCACGTTGTTCTTCATGTTGAAATAGTCATAGACAGCGCCGAGCGGCAGCGTCTTCTCTTCCTCCAACAGGGCGAGGCGCTCGAAGAGGCGACCCTCATCCTCGTATTGGCGGAGCTTGGACAGCGGCTCGAGCAAAGCCTGCAGCAGGCTCTTCTGTGCAGCGCGCACGCCGATGATGTAAGCACCGATGCGGTTGATGCTCGCGTCGAAATAGTCGAGACCGATGTGAGCACGGTCGAGGGCGTCGGCGCGTACGAGCTCTGAGAAGAGATTGCGTGTGTTGTCGTCGAAGAGCGTCACATGGTCGCTGTCCCAGTGCATGGGGCGGCTGACGTGGAGCATCAGCTCCGGCACGAAGAGCAACAGCGAGGAGACGGCATCGGAGACGTTCTCTGTGGGCTCATAGTGACCGGTGTCGAGCGTGTAGATGACATTGTTCTTGGAGCAGTAGCCGGCATAGAAGTCGTGCGAGCCGACGGTGTAAGCTTCCAGTCCGATGCCGAAGAGCTTGGCCTCGAGGCAGTCCTTCATATTCTGAAGCTTCTCGGCGAGGATGTCGTCGAGGCTGTTCTTGAGGATCTCGCGGTAGCGGTATTTCTCGACGGTGAGGTCTTTGCTGCCGTCGTGGATCCAGATGTTCATGATACAGGGATCGCCCTGTGCCTTACCCATAGTGTCGGCGATGCGGCGGCAGCGCTTGGTGTGCTCAATCCAGAACTCACGGATCTCCTTGTCGGGATTGGCCAGTGTCAGTGAGCCGCTCTTGGGATGTGAGAACGATGTGGAGTTGAAGTCGAGGCTCATGTGGCGCTCCTTAGCCCACTGCATCCAGCCTTCGAAGTATTTTGGCTCTACCTGGTCGCGGTCTACGAACTTTCCGCCAAACTCGCCGTAGGTCTCGTGGAGATTGAAACGGAAGGTACCGCCAAGCAAAGAGAGCACTTTGTCGACATCCTGGCGCAGCTCCTCGATGTTGCGGGCGCGTCCCGGATAGTTGCCTGTAGCCTGAATGCCGCCGGAAGCAGCCTCTCCGCGCTCGAAGCCGACGACATCGTCGGCCTGCCAGCAATGGAGGCTGATGGGTGTATGCTGGAGCGTTTCCAGGGCTTTGTCAGTGTCTACACCGAGAGCTGCATAGCGCTCGCGGGCGATCTCATAGTTCTGTTGGATTTGTTTCGTTGTCATATTGGTCTTTATTTATTTGGTTGATATTCTTTCAGTGTGATGCTTTGGGCGATGACGTGTCGCATGTCCCAGATGTCCCCTACTCCACCGTTGGCCTTAGCCTGAAGCATGATGTTGCCGAGAGCTGTGCCTTCCTGCGGTCCGGCAAGTACGGTCACGCCGAGTGCGTCAGCGGTCATCTGGTTGAGATAAGCGTTGAGGCTACCGCCTCCGATGATGTGCAGCGTGTCGATGGCAAACGGTGCGAAGTCCTGAAGCCAGCCAAAGACGGTCTTGTAACGGTTGACGAGAGAGTCGAAGAGACAGCGGCATACCTGAGCCCGTGTTTCAGGAATAGGTTGATTGTGAGCCTCGCAGTAGTTCCGGATAGCTTGCAGCATGGAGTCCGGTGAGGCGAACATCGGGTCGTCGGGGTTGACGAGTGTGCGGTTGGGAGCCTCTTTCATGGCGTCGTCCTGCAGGCGCTGGTGGCTGAGCTCCTCGCTGATGCGCTGTTGGGCTATCGTCTCATCGTATTCCTCAGCAAGAATCTGTTTCTTCCATTCACGTCGGCAACACTCATACATCCACATGCCGCAGATATTCTTCAGGAAGCGTGTGGTGCCGTCGATGCCTCCCTCGTTGGTGAAGTTGTGCTCTTGGCTCTCAGCGTTGATGATGGCCTTAGGCGTCTCTATGCCCATGAGGCTCCACGTGCCGCTGCTGAGATAAGCGAAGTGCTCGTCCTTTGCAGGTACGGCGGCCACGGCGCTGGCTGTGTCGTGACCTGCGACGGTGATTACCGGTACGGCTCCGAGTCCTGTGAGCTTCTGTACTTCCGGCGTGAGCGTGCCGAGGATGGTGCCGGGCATAGCCATTGGTTCAAAGACATCGCGGGAGAGGCCGAGTGCGCGAAGTAGTTCCTCGTCGAGGTCACCGGTAGCGGGATTGAGCAGCTGAGACGTTGATGCCACGGTGTACTCGCAGGCAGCTTTACCTGTGAGCATGTATCCGAGAGCATCAGGGATGAAGAGTATCTTCTTGGCAGCCTTTAAAGCACTGTTATGGTGCTGCTCCATGGCATAGAGCTGGAAGAGGCTGTTGAAGTTCATAAACTGTATGCCGGTGCGCCTGTAGACCTCGTCTTTGGCCATGCGGTCGTTGAAGAAGCGCTCCATCATACCGTTGGTATGCGGGTCGCGATAGGCGACGGGGTTGCCGAGCAGCGCGCCGTCGTCGCCGAAGAGCGCGAAGTCGCAGCCCCAGGTGTCGATACCGATACTCTGAATATCGATGCCGCGCTGTGCAGCGAGCTGCAGTCCGCGTATGATTTCGTTATAGAGAGTGTAGAGATCCCAATAGAGATGTCCGCTCAAAGCGATGAGCGGGTTGTCGAAGCGGGTGAGCTCCTCAAGGGCGACGCGGCCTTTGTCGAGTGTGCCGACGATAGTACGGCCGGAGGTGGCTCCCAGATCAATGGCTAAATAGTGTTTCATCTTTTCTTTCGGAAATTGGTTGGTGTAATATGGTTTTTCTTTTTGAAAGCAGCGGAGAAATAGTCGGCATTGTCGTATCCTACGCGGTCGGCTATCTCGGTGAGGCTGAGATCAGTGCCTACGAGCAGTTGTTTGCTGCGTTGGAGGCGGAGCTCCTGCAAGTATTGCAAAGGCGCGTAGCCCGTATATTCCTTGAAAAGTCGTCGGAACTTGGAGTATCCCATGTTGATGGCATCAGCGACATCTGTGGGTCCGATCTTCTCGTTGAACTTCTCCGTCATGATGATTTTTGCCTTATGGATGGCTTCTGTGGCCTGCTGATCCTCGAAGGTGTTGTGGCGGTTGAGAGCGAAGGCGCAGCCTTGCAGCATGTTTGCCACGCCGCCGAGCATCTGTTGGAATCCTATGCCCTGCTCGCTTGCGATGGTGATGGCGTTGCGGTAGAGCCGCACGATGTCCTCGTTGAGACCCACATGGAAGACCGGTTCACGTGGCAGGAAGAAGCCATTGCTCACGCGGCTGTCGATGTTCAGTCCTTTGAATCCTATCCAGTATTCGTCCCATCCGGTGGCTTCGTCGGGTTGGTAGTTGTGCCACTCACCGGGGAAGAGCAGAAACATGTCGCCCTCCCCGACCGTTGCTTGTCCGAAGCTCTTTGACTCGAAGACACCTCGTCCACGGGAGATGTAGACAAACTGATACTCGTCGAGCACGCGTCCCCTACCCGCCTGGAACGAATAGGCCTGTGGATGTCCTTTGGGAGGATAGGCTTCTCCGGGTGCGATATGCTGGTAACCCACTGTGCTGGCGGTCAGTCCCCAGTGGATATCCTGATCATTGCTGAGCAAGTAGATGGATGTCATCTGATTGGTCATCATGTTCTTAGTTATAGACAATACTTGTTTATTGATTGTAGTACGGTTGCAAAGATAGCGTGTTTATCTTACTATTCGTGGTTATTATTGACAAAAAACACGTGAATTTTGATATAGTGTGCTATTATCATAATAGGGAGAGCGCTATTATATATAATAAGGTGTATGCCCTCACGGCGCGTTTCTGGTACAAAAACAAAAAAGGCCCGCAGTACGAAACTACGGACCTTGTTATTTCAGAGTTGTTACCTTCTTGGGTATTACTTCAGCTCAGCGAAGTACTTGATGGTGCGAACCATCTGAGAAGTGTAAGAGTTCTCGTTGTCGTACCAAGAAACAACCTGCACCTCATAAGTGTCGTCATCGAGCTTCACAACCATTGTCTGAGTAGCGTCGAAGAGAGAACCGAAGCGCATGCCGAGGATATCAGAAGAAACGATCTCCTCGTCGTTGTAACCGAAGCTCTCGTTAGCAGCAGCCTTCATAGCGGCGTTAACGCTGTCAACAGTTACATCCTTGCCCTTAACAACAGCATAGAGCAGAGTTGTAGAACCGTCTGGCACAGGCACACGCTGTGCAGCACCGATCAGCTTGCCGTTCAGCTCGGGCAGAACCAGGCCGATAGCCTTGGCAGCGCCAGAGGAAGCAGGAGTGATGTTGCAAGCACCGGCACGGCTGCGACGCAGGTTACCCTTGCGCTGAGGACCGTCGAGGATCATCTGATCGCCAGTGTAGGCGTGGATGGTCTGCATGATACCAGCCTGGATAGGATAGACATTGTTCAGGGCTTGGGCCATAGGAGCGAGACAGTTGGTGGTGCAAGATGCAGCGCTGATGACCTTATCCTCAGATGTCAGAGTCTTGTGGTTGACATTGTAGACGATAGTCTTCAGGTCGTTGCCAGCAGGAGCGGAGATAACAACCTTCTTAGCGCCAGCTTTCAGGTGAGCCTCAGACTTAGCCTTAGATGTATAGAAACCTGTGCACTCGAGAACAACGTCTACGTCGAGCTCGCCCCAAGGCAGTTCTGCTGCGTTAGGCTTAGCGTAGATAGTGATCTCTTTGCCGTCAACAGTGATAGAGCCGGGAACGGTGACCGTGCGGCCGTCCTCAGCGTACTGAGCATCCTTGTACTCTACGGTGTGCTTCTTCTCGCCACCGATGATGCCCTGATAACCACCGTGTGTGGTATCATACTTCAGGAGTTGAGCCAGCATCTTCGGGCTGGTCAGGTCGTTGATAGCAACAACATCATAGCCAGGAGCTGCGAACATCTGGCGGAATGCGAGACGGCCGATACGACCGAAACCATTGATAGCTACTTTAACATTTGCCATTTTACTTCTATTATTTATAAAGGGTTATAAAATGTGTTCTCTTTGTCGGAAATGCGTTTTTTTGTTGTCTCGCAAGAACTTTCTTGCTTATCGATTGCAAAGATACAAATTATTTTCTAATTTTGCACAAGCTATAAGTATTAAATAAATTAAACGTCTTTCAGAGTGTTAAGTCCACTTGGCAAAATGGGCTTTTCGCTATTTGCAGTAAAGTAGTTATGAGTAAATTTATTCAAGAATTCAAGAATTTTGCCGTCAAGGGCAATGCAGTAGACATGGCTGTTGGTGTGATCATCGGCGGTGCGTTTGGTAAGATTGTGAGCAGTGTCGTCGACGACATCATCATGCCGCCTATCGGATGGCTGATCGGAGGCGTGAACTTCTCCGACCTGAAGGTGACGTTGCCCAGCGTTGTCATCCCCGGTGTGGAGCAGATGAAGCCTGCCACCATCAACTATGGCAACTTCATCCAGACGCTCATCGACTTTGTGATCATCGCTTTCTGCGTTTTCCTCTTGGTCAAGGGCATCAACGCACTCACACGCAAGAAGAAGGAAGAGCCCGCTGCGCCACCGGCACCGAGCAATGAGGAGAAGCTTCTTACGGAGATCCGTGACCTGCTCAAGGAGCAGAAGTAACGCTTACTAAGTTTGGACGATGCGACGGATCACGG
>ERZ772881.904-NODE-904-length-29831-cov-45.439582_pt1 | contig 29831 bp, 28 predicted proteins | sample MGYA00580581_ERZ772881 | MGnify/ENA primary metagenome ERZ772881 (study PRJEB29015, sample SAMEA2737668) | human gut metagenome | biome: human gut; feature: human-associated habitat; material: faeces | place: China | collected 2012 ...
GCGAGTGACTCTGCACACAAACATGCTAACCGCCAATCCCCAACAGCTCGACAAAATGAAATTGGCTGAGCCCTTTACATCTATCAGGAGGATTACCACCATGACCATTTCTTCCTTTATGAACCATCTCATTGCTTTCCATGGAGAAAACACCTTCAATCCGTGGAACGACACCGATCCCGACTATGACATAGAAGGGGCAGCTGCTATCAGGCGGAAAAACCTTGCTGACTACCTGTCCCTCCGTCTGGGAAAAGCAAAAATCCTTCTCGTGGCGGAAGCCTGCGGCTACCAGGGAGGACAGTTCTCCGGCATCGCCATGACCTGCGAGCGCATGCTGCTGGACTGCCATCCGGTGGTCACTTCGGATATGATTTTCCGTCGTCCTGGAGAACGGACCAGCCGCCCTGACAGCCCTTTCATCACGAAACCCACCCAGCGGGAAAAGGGATTCAACGAACCTACGGACTCGGTGGTATGGAAAGCGTGCCTGGATGCCGGCCTTTCTCCGGAGGAATTTCTTCTCTGGAATATTTTCCCCTTCCATCCCTATAAAAAAGGAAATCTCCTCACGAACCGTACTCCCACGGACGAGGAACTCTCCATCGGCCTGTCTTACACGAAGGAGCTCCTTACCCTCACCGGTTCCCTCCCCCTCTTCGCCATCGGCAAGAAGAGCGAAACTACCCTTACGGAAGCGGGCTTTTCTGTCACCGGTCTCCGACACCCTGCCAATGGCGGTGCCAATATCTTCCGGGCACAACTGAAGGATGCGCTTTCCTGAATATAAAAATAGCGGCATCAATGAAACAGTTTCGTTGATGCCGCTATTTTTATATTTTTATACATGTCCATGCAGCACATACCGCTTGGTAAAATAATTCCATACCATGACTACCGCAGAAGCCACTACCTTGGCAAACATATACCAGATACCTATGATATCAATGAAGAACCACATGACCACCTGATTGATGCCAAGACCAATAATCGATGTCAATGCAAAGAGAGCCATCTGTTTCTTACTCTGCTGTTCTGCATGAAATACTACATAGACACAGAGAATATAGTTGACCACCAGTGATACTGTAAAAGCAATAGGCGCCGATACCAGAGGATTCAAGCCACCATACTCGGTCAATGCAAAAAGAAGGCCATACTCTAAGAGGAAACAACCACCTCCTACTAAAAGAAAGCGGAAAACTTCCCAAAATCGCTCAGTAGAGGGAAAAAATTTACGAATTAAAGAATCAAACATAGTTCACCTGTCTGGAATAATAAAAAGGAATAAAGTGAATCATGAAATTCCAAGGGTAAATAATTATTAATGACGAATCAAATTCAACAGGCAGTATGAGAGGAATAAAAATTGATTTCCCGCAAATTATTTGAATCAGATGTGCCAGATTCATCATCTTTAAAACTATCCATATCCAGCCAATTACTTACTGCCCTTTTCTCAGCATCATCCGTATGATATTCATCTGTATTTCAAAATTTTTTCTACTGTTTTTGACTTCTGTATCCAGCATAAGTCCAGTACCAAGAAAGACAACAGCTGCCATCATAAAGAATCCCGACGTCACCAGTGTCGGTAATTTAGGAACCAGACCGGTGACCATGTATTCATGAAATACAGGGAGGAAAAGGGCCAGCGAGATAAACGCCATCGCCAGAGCTGCCATGGTAAAGAAACGGAGTGGCCGATAGTCTTTATAGAGCATAAATATGGTTCGAAGCACCCTGGCACCATCCCGAAAAGTATGAAGTTTACTTACACTGCCAGCCGGCCGATCACGATAGGAAACGGGCACATTTGCTAAAAGAAGATTCTTATCCAGCGCATGAATCGTCATTTCTGTCTCGATTTCAAAACCTTTGGACAGGATAGGAAAAGTTTTGACAAACATAGGGGAAAAAGCACGGTAACCGGTCATGACATCTTTGATTTCATGGCTGTTTTCACCCCAAAACATGTTAATAAACCGCCGGACCAGCATATTTCCTGAATTATGGAATGGCCTTTTATTCTCCTCGAAATAGGTAGACGACAGGCGGTCCCCAATGACCATATCCGCCTTTCCTTCCAGAATAAGATTGACCATGGCCCTCGCATTTTCTGCCGGATAGGTATCATCTCCATCTACCATGACGTAGCAGTCTGCATCAATATCCCGGAACATGAAACGGATCACATTACCTTTCCCCTGCCGGTATTCATGACGCACTACCGCTCCTTCCCGTTCTGCAATTTCAGCAGTTCTGTCGGTAGAATTATTGTCGTATACATAAATCACCGCTTCCGGAAGAACTTTCCTGAAATCCCTGATAACCTTTCCTATTGTAATGGCTTCATTCCAGCAAGGAATGAGTACTGCAATTTTATCCAAACTATCCATCTCCAACTAATTACGATACCATTCTATTGTACCCCATCTTTAAAGGGATTTCATAAATTTTATATAAAAACACCAATACCAGGACTTATGGTATTGGTGTTAAATGAAAAAATTATTTCTCTCTAACTTTTTATCTAAGCAGCGCGCTTTCTGCTGCTCCTCCCAAAGCTTCTTCTACTGATGGGTGGGGACGAATCACTTTCAGGAACTCTTCCAATGTCAGATGGTTTACAATTGCCAGCGAAATCTCACTGATCAGATTATCCGCATCAGCACAAAAAAGCTGGGCTCCACAGATATAGCCAGACTCGTCAGACAAGATTTTTATATAGCCTCCCTCATCGGCAATAAGACTTTTAGCGTTGCTTCCCATGACAACACGACCTGTTTTGATGGGAATGTCTCTTTGTTTCGCCGCCTCCTCCGTAAGTCCTATAGAGGCAATTTCCGGCAGCGTATAAACACACTGCGGCACCAGATCCAACTCTATGGAGCAGGGTTTACCTGCGATGGCAGCAGCTGCCGCTTTCCCCTGAGCTTCAGCAGAATGGGCAAGCTGAACCGTCCCATAAACGATATCACCAATGGCATATACTCCCTTAACCGAAGTCTCCATGTGACTGTCCACCTTGAAACAGCCCCGCTCCATGTCCACTTCCATGGGGAGCAGGTCCTTCGTTTCCGGATGACGGCCGGTGGCAATGAGCACCGCATCGGCAGGAAGAAACTCCTCTTTCCCTCCTTTTTCAAAAGAAACGGAAAGTCCCTCTTCCGTTTTTTCAATTTTCTTTACACCGGCCCCGGTGAACACATGGATGCCTTTTTTCCGGAAAAGGGCCGCCAGGTGGCGGGCAAGGTCTGTATCAAAGGGTGGCAGGAGTCGGGGCATCATTTCCACGATAGATACATCCGTCCCAAAAGCCCGGTAGGCTTCTGCAAATTCCACGCCAATAACACCGCCACCGATGATGACCAGTTTCTTTGATTCCGGCAGTTCCGAGAGAAGGCTGTCACTGGTATAGACACCGGGCAGGCTGCTTCCCGGAATGGGAGGAATGGACGGAGCCCCGCCGACAGCCAATACAATATGTGACGTTGTGAGTTCTACCGGGTTCTCCCCTTCCACGGATACTGCAGTTGGAGAAACTACACGCCCCTTTCCCTGGTAAATATCCACTTTATTCTGTTTCAGCAGCCGCCCTACCCCTTTTCTTAAAGTAGAAACGACATCGCTGCACCGTTTACGAAGGCCCGCAAAGTCAGGCGTACCTCCGGCATTCCTGATACCAAATAGGGCAGCCTTGTCTATGTTTTCCAGAAGTCCTGCTGCATAGAGCAGGGTCTTTGTCGGGATACAGCCCCTGTTGAGACAGGTACCACCAAGTTCTGCCTTCTCCACCAGCGCTGTCTTCAATCCATACCGGGTACAATGAATGGCACAGACATATCCTCCCGGACCGCCGCCGATTACAACTACATCATATTTCATGAGTATCCTCCTTTGGGATAGATATAAGGACGTTGGTACTACACAGCAATATTTCAGTTTGTCGAGCTGTTGGGCTGCGCTGATGGATAGAGTCATTCGTGCGGGGCTTCTAGCTGTTAGCTCCCAGCTGCTAGAAGCCCCGCACGAATGACTGGCGGAAACAACAGATGGAAAGCGCCGCCGGCGAATCAGCTTTCCTAGCTGCTAACAGCTAGAAGCTCCATGCGAATGACTCTACCCGTAAGTATGCAAATCTGCCGCGAAGCGGCTGGCAAGCTCAAGGCCCAAGGCTCACTGCTCAAGGCTATGACTCCAACCGTCAGTATGCTAAACTGCAATTTTCAATATCCCTATAAACCACAATTGGATGCATCATCCCGTCCTTACGCCTTTTCTCTTACCAGTTCTGTCACATCAGAAAGGACCGCTCTTTCCTCCGCCGTTTCGACGGGCAGGGACGAGAGAGCTTCAGCCAGGGCTGAGCCTTCATACCGGGATCCCTTCAGCACGCCGGGGAGGGAGGCGATAAGATCTGCCTCCAGACCATCAGAGTCCACCGATGCCTTTTCTATTTTTCCCCGATTTACCCCAAAATAGAGACGGATAAATCCCCAGTCATACCGTCCTTCGATGGACGTACTGAATTCCCTGGCCTGACCCAGGCGCCAGTCCCAGGAAGAAAAGAAGCGGATCCTTTCTTCCAGTGCCTCTTCCGGGATATCGGAAGAACGAATTTCGTGAACCGGAAGGCCATAGACCTTCCCGAAGCTTTCCTTCAGCGCTTCCGTCAGGCTTTCTACGGTAATGGCTCCATTCAGGTCCGAAAGGTTCACCACCTTGGAAGGCACCGATTTGACCCCTTTGTAGTTCATCTTCGAACCGTCCACATTGAGGTATTTCATCATATCCTTCATGTCCTCGGAAATGAGAAGTGTACCATGGTGATAGCAGTAATCTCCGGTTCGATAAAAAGCATTGCCCGAGAATTTACGCCCATCGATTTTGATATCGTTCCGTCCGCTTTTTTCCGCATGAATACCAAAAGGGGACAGGCCATCCATGATGACGGAAAGCTGCCGATCCACATCGTAATCTTTTTTCCTGGCAAGGAAAGAAAAATTCATATTTCCAATATCATGGTACACAGCACCGCCGCCGGAAAGCCGGCGGGCCAGAAGGCCCCCGTCCTCTTCCAGCCGCTTCACATCGCATTCCCGCCAGCCGTTCTGGTTCCGGCCAATGACTACGGTATTCCTGTCCTGCCAAAGGAAAAAGACGATTTCCCCTTCCTCCACATGATGCATGAGGTATTCCTCCACCGCGAAATTTCGGAAGGGGTTTTGGGTCTCTTTCCAGTTGCATAGAAATGTAATTTTTCGAATCATATCAGCCCCCGAAATCATACCGAATATGGGGATGCCGAGCCGCTTTGACTTCATCCGGCCTGCCTATGGGTGTCTGGTGGGGAGCCGTGTGGAGAGATTCCGGATCGACCCGTCCCTTTTCAAAGACCCGAATAAATGCTTCAGCAGCGCGGTCCAAAGTTTCCTTATTTTCCGTCTCCGTTGGTTCCGCCATCAGGGCTTCATGGACAATCAGGGGGAAATACATGGTGGGCGGATGCATGCCTTCATCCAGAAGGCCCTTCGCCACATCCAGGGCGGAAACGCCGGTTTCCTTCTTATATTTTTCCAGGGTCATTACGAATTCATGCATGCAGCCGCCGGGATAGGCCATGTCCATCTGGGACGCCAGCTTCTTCATAAGGTAATTGGCATTCAGTACCGCATGGGCCGATGTTGCCGCAAGGCCATCAGAGCCAAGCATGAGAATATAGGTAAGAGCCCTGAGGATAACAAGGAAGTTACCATAGAACATTTTCACCCGGCCAAAGGATTTCTCTGGCCTTTTGAAGTGATAGTCCTCTCCCTCTTTCACCACGATGGGATGGGGCAGAAAATCTGCCAGAAACGCTTTGCACCCCACCGGTCCGCTTCCGGGGCCGCCACCGCCATGGGGCGTGGAAAATGTTTTATGCAGATTCACATGGACGCAGTCAAACCCCATATCTCCGGGGCAGGCTCTTCCTACCACCGCATTCAGGTTTGCCCCATCATGGTAGCAAAGGCCCCCTGCTTCATGGACGATACGGGTAATTTCCAGGATATTCGAATCAAAAATGCCCAGAGTATTCGGATTGGTCAGCATGAGGCCTGCCGTATCGTCCCCCACGGCGGCTTTGAGCCCAACGAGGTCGACACCTCCCTTTTCATTGGATGGTACATGGACCACTTCATACCCCGCCATGGACGCAGATGCGGGGTTCGTTCCATGGGCAGAGTCAGGAACAATAATTTTTGTCCGCTTTGTATCTCCCCTGGATTCATGGTAAGCGCGGATCAGGCGCAGCCCCGTGTATTCTCCATGGGCTCCAGCCGCCGGCTGGAGAGTCATTTCATCCATTCCCGTAATGACGGCAAGAAGGTTCTGCAGCCGATACATCACTTCCAAGGCTCCCTGCACACTTTCCTCCGGGGCCAGGGGATGGATATCGGTAAAGGACTCCAGGGAGGCCGCTTCCTCATTGACCGCCGGATTGTATTTCATGGTGCAGGAACCTAAGGGATAAAACCCATGGTTCACACCAAATGTCTGTTTTTCCAACTGTCCGTAGTGCCGGTCCAGCTCCGCCTCATCCAGCTCCGGCAGATGGGGTGCTTTCTGCCGCAGAGGGATATCCATGTTCCCCACCGCCACATCACAGGGTGGAAACAGGTCCATATGGTGGCCCTTCCGGGACCTTTCAAATAGAAGTTCCATGACCCATCCCTCCTTTCAGGATTGCAACCATTTCATCCATATCTTCTTTACTGTTCATTTCCGTAGCGCACCAGAGAATACCGCCATCCACAGGAAGGCCTCCCAGTATACCCTTTTCTTCCAGTATCTCCTCCACTTTCTGTGGCGGAATCGGTGAAGCCGTCACAAACTCATCAAAGAAGGGGCCTTTGTATTTCAGGGTAAAGCCGATCTTTTCCAGTTCTCCTGCCAGATAATGGGCTTTGGCATAGCACTGGGATGCGGCCTCTTTCATGCCATCGGGCCCCAGGGCAGCCATATAGGCGCCGCAGGCCATGGTGCAGAGGGCCTCATTGGAACAGATATTGGAAGATGCCTTTTCCCGGCGGATATGCTGCTCCCGGGCCTGCAGTGTCAGTACGTAGCAGCGGTTTCCCCGGCTGTCCGTAGTTTCCCCTACAATCCGTCCCGGCAGCTTTCTCATAAGCTTTTCCCGGCACGTCATAAATCCCATGTAAGGGCCTCCAAAAGACAGGGGTAATCCCAGCTCCTGCCCATCCCCTACGGCAATATCTGCCCCATATTCCCCCGGCGTTTTCAGAATTCCCAGGGACAGGGGAGAGACGGACATGACCGCCTTCGCCTTCACCCCATGGGCCATGGATATAATGGCGTCTCCGTCTTCGATAAGGCCAAAGAAATTGGGATTCTGGAATACCACGGCCGCCGTGCCATCTCCCATCATGTCCGCCAGCTTTTCTGCATCCGTCCGTCCTTCTTTGACCGGAATCACATGGAAATCCACATGACGGCTGTCGCAGTAGGTCTTCATGACTTCCAGCACCTGGGGATGCATGGTTCCTGAAGCAAGGACACTGTTCTTTTTCCTGTCAAGGCACATAAATATGGCCTCCGCCGCAGCTGTGGAGCCATCGTATACAGAAGCATTGGATACATCCATACCGGTCAGTTCGGAAATCATGGTCTGGTACTCGAAAATGGACTGAAGGATGCCCTGGCTGATTTCTGCCTGGTAAGGGGTGTAGGTGGTACGGAAGGCTTCCTTGGAAATCACCTGTTTGACAATGGCTGGAATATAGTGGCTATAAGCACCGGCACCGCAAAAAATCGATGTGAACCGGCGGTTTTTCGCTCCCAGCTTCCGGATTTCCCGGATCACTTCCATTTCGCTTTTCCCTGCCGGCAGGGGCAGCCGGCTCCGGTATACATCCCGGGGCACGTCCCGATACAGGTCATCCACAGAAGAAAGGCCCAGGAAATCCAGCATTTCCTTCGTCTCTTCCTCAGAGGCGGGTACATAATTTCCCATAGTTATTCCTCCCCCTGGGTCTTGCAGAATTCCTCATACTCCTTTGCGTCCATCAGGTCTTCCTTGTCAGTCACATTCTTCACTTTCACGAACCAGGCTCCATAGGGATCTCCATTCACCTTTTCCGGTGCATCCAGCAGTTCCTCATTCACCTCTTCCACTTCTCCCGTCACCGGGCTGTACACATCGGATACAGCCTTCACTGATTCAATATCTGCAAAGGTGTCTCCTTTGGAAACGGGATCTCCCACCTCCGGAAGATTGACAAATACAATATCCCCCAGCTGGTCCTGGGCAAAATCCGTAAGTCCGATAAAGACGAAATCGCCGTCTTCTTTGATCCATTCGTGGGTTTTGGCATATTTGACATCCTGTGGAAAGTTCATAATGATTCCTCCTTGTTGATTACGATGGGTATTATGAAAATATGATGAAATCGAGGAGGCCAACCTGCGGTCTGGCCTTTGACCAAGTGGTGGCGTCCAGCTTTTAGCTACTAGCAGGCCCCGTCTATCTCGACCTCAATCTCAGTTTCGATCCCGATTTTATTTTCTCTTATAAAAAGGCAATGGTACCACTTCGCAGGCCACTTTTCTTCCTCTTACATCAGCCAGCACCGTATCACCGATTGTAACTGTTCCCCGGGGAACCAGGGCCATGGCATAGGCCCCTTTCAGGTATGGACAGTAGGTGCCCGATGTGGTGCGCCCGATTTTACGGTCTCCAAGGTACAGGTCTTCCTCCTCCCTCACGATGCCACGGCCGGTGACCTTCAGGCCTATCCGTTCCCGTTTCGGCGGCTCTGCCAGAAGTGCTGAAAGGCCGATAAATTCTTTCTTACCCAGCTTTACGGCAAAGTCCAGTCCCGTTTCCAGAGGACTCACGGTCTCATCCATTTCATGACCATAAAGAGGCATGGCTGCTTCGAGGCGAAGGGTATCCCTGGCGCCGAGGCCGCAGGGAAGGAGATCCTCTCCCCCCCTTTCCAGAAGTAGATTCCAAATCTTCCCGACTTCATTGGCGCTGCAGAAAATCTCATAGCCGAATTCCCCGGTATACCCTGTGCGGGAGACCAGACAATCCACGCCGCCGATGACCACGTGCTCCTTTTCGCTGTAGTATGCTGTTGGCAGCTCTCCCGATTCCACCAGGGCCGGCAGGAAATCCTTCGTCATGGGGCCCTGCAGGGAAATGAGTCCGGTGTCTCCGGATATATCGGTAAACCTGGTATCCGGAAGAAGATTCTTTGCCATATGGTCCGCATCTTTGTCATGGGTAGCCGCATTGACCACCACCATGTACCGGTCTTCCCCCAGATGGTAAACAATAAGATCATCAATGACCCCGCCCTTTTCGTTCAGCATGGTGCCGTAACGTACCTTTCCGACAGGAAGATTCGTATAGTCATTGCTCAAAAGATGGTTCAGCGAAGACAGGGCTCCCTTTCCTTCAAAAAGTATTTCTCCCATATGGGATACATCAAACATGCCCATCTTCGTGCGGACTGCCATATGCTCCGCGAGAATTCCTTTCCCATACTGTACCGGCATGGTATAGCCTCCAAAGGAAACCATTTTCCCTTTCAAAGCCACATGCCGATCATAAAGCGGTGTCTTCTTATCCAAAATCCATCGTCCCCTTCCCTTTCCGGGTGCGCCTTTTTCCCAACAAAAAAAGGCGCACTGTAAAAAATCAGTGCGCCTCTGTCCTTTGACCTGAAAGATAAGCATTGCTGCCTGCTTCTTCGGTGCCCATAGGCTCTCCAGAGGATAGTCCAAATACCGGTCCGTTTACCTGAGAGTTTCTGCCCCTTCGGTGCCTTCCTTTCCCGGCTCTCCCGGTATCTTCATCCCTTGCATAGAATGAAAGATTCACCATTGAATCCTGTGGAATTATGCCTTTACTTTACCATAGGTTTACAGAAGAGAGATAATAAAATTTTTTAATAACCTTTGATAACGAAATACATTATGCCATTGCATGTCCGCAGTCCCTATCGAAAGCTTCAGTCAAATTGCAGTTTAACGAGCTACTGTGCTCGGCGCTGATGGATAGAGTCATTCGCATGGAGCTTCTAGGGAAGCACTGATTAAATCGTTGTCAGATTTTACTCTTGGATTTTTATGCAATGCGAGGAATAACTCGACGTGAATAGCGAGCTATTTAAGGAGAGTTATGACGAAGCAATGCATAAAAATCCTTATAAAATCTGACTCTGCGAATTAATCAGCGCTTCCCTAGCTGCTAGCGGCTAGCTGTTAGGAAGGCTGATCCGCCTGCGGCGCTTCCCATCTGTTGTAACCGTTAGTTATTCATGCCGTAGGCTGGCCAGTTTTTCTGGAAGCCAGGAGATTGCAGCTAGTAGCCCCCGCATGAATAACTCTATCCGTAAGCATCGCCCTAACAGCTCGACAAACTGAAATTGGCACAACCACTGTTCTCGTGGTTACATCAACGGCACAGCCCGATTGCTGTAGTAGTGGTCCGTAATATCTACGAAATAACCGGTCAGGAGATGATTAAATTCTTTTTCATTCATTCCTTCTCCGGTAACAGCGAAAGCATAGCCGCCGGTGGTCCAGTGAGCAGCGAAGGAATGACTGCCGGTCTTTGCTACGTAGACCTGCGCATTTCCAATCCGTTTTTCTTCCCACTTTCCGGTATACACACCGCTGATATCCTTAGCTGCTTCGCCCTGTTTCATCTTTTCACTGCGAACCATAAGCTTAGCGCCTTTATCATTGCTGTAACGGATATCTGCGGTTTCACGGCTGATAGCAATGTAGTCATCCACTTTATAGCCAAAAGATTCCGTCAGGAACAGGGGATCAAAACCTACTACCTGTCCCAGTCTTTCATAACTGTTGTATTCTACCAGCGGATTCGGAATGCCAATCCTGCCGGGCATTTGAGCTTCGCTGACCATTCCCGGAGCCAGCATGGCAGCGCCCATAATAGAAGCAATCAATAATTTTTCCCATTTTTTCATTTTTATATCCTTCTTTCTAAACACAGAAAGCACTGAGTACCCAGTGCTTTCTTAATGTGAATCAATTATATCATAGAATAGACCACAGGTCAATTTTGCATTAATACGTCCAATTTCATATGCCTGATTATGTTTCTGCATCTAATAGTCCATTCATGTTCATTGCAGTATAAGGAGCGGTACCGGATCACTGAATAAATTCATAACCTTTCCCAATGGCTGAATGGATTGTTTCTTTCTGAGCGATGCTGATGCCTACATAATTCAATCCGGCACATCGTAAAAGGTTTAAATCGGGCTCTGGATAATATCCTGCTGCACAAATACATTATTCACAATTTCAGAATACCCTTCATATCTTCTTTGCCGAGCTATTCTCCTGCAGCAAAAAACGGCAGTCCTCAAACCTGCCGTTTTACTACTTGCATCTTTATTTATTTTCCGGAAAAGGAGGCCACCCCAGTTCTTTACCTCCAATAATATGGGCGTGGAAATGGAAGACCGACTGGCCCGCTTTTTCTCCAGTATTGATAACCAGACGGAAACCACATTCCTTTAAACCGGCTTCCAGCGCGATTTTCTTAACAACCATAAAGAAATCAGAAAAATCCTTATTCATTTCTTCATCTAAAGCAAGGATATTGTCTACATGTTTCTTTGGAATTACAAGAATATGGACCGGCGCACAGGGTTCAATATCCTTAAAAGCATACCAGTGTTCATCTTCATACACTTTAGTACTTGGAATCTCACCAGCAGCGATTTTGCAGAAAATACAATCAGCCATAATTACTCCTCCTCTGCTACGGTTCCTGTCATGCCATCTTCTGTAATTTTATCGATACAGACAGGATACATGTGTCCTCTTTCTATATTTGAATTTCTGATAGACACCCGGATATATTCATCCGTGAGCCCCTCAAAAAATCCATTCTTTTGTTCCTCTGCCAATACCCGGACTACTTTCCCTAAAAACTGTTTCCTATAATCCAATGCAATTCCTTTTTCCAGTGCCTGTACTCGGTGAACCCGTTCTTTCTTGATTTCATTAGATATCTGATCCGGATAGGAAGCTGCCGGAGTCCCTGTGCGTCTGGAATAAGGGAATACATGGATACCAGAGAACCGGATTTCCTTTAGCGTTTCCAAAGTTTCCTCGAAGTTTTCTTCTGTTTCTCCGGGGAACCCGACAATGAGGTCTGTGGTGATTGCAATGCCTGGCACCTTTTCCCGAAGTTCAGAGATTAACTTTTTGAATTGAGGAAGCCTGTAATGACGGTTCATCCCCTTCAGTACAGCATCAGAGCCTGACTGGATTGGCAGATGGAGATGACGACACACCTTTGGCTCATGCTGCATGATGGAAATCAGATCTTCTGACAATTCCACAGACTCAACAGAACCAAGGCGGATACGCAGGAGCTCCGGAATCTTTACAAGTTCCGCTACCAGCGTAGCCAGAGATGTACCATCATGAAGATCCTTCCCGTAATTACCAAGATGAATACCGGTAAGTACGACTTCCCTGTATCCTTCAGACACAAGGCGTGTGATTTCATGAACCGCATCCGCCTGGAGCCGGGATTTCAGTTTGCCACGGGCATAGGGAATAATGCAAAAGGTACAGTAATTATCACAGCCCTCCTGAACTTTCACAAAAGCCCGGGTTCTTACTTCACCTGCCATATCCACTTCCATATTCTCGAAGTGATCCACCTTCATAATATCCACTGTCTCGTTCAGTGGCCTATTATCCGTCCGGTGCATGGCCTGTTCTACGTAGTCGACAATACGGGTCCGATTCTGCAGGCCCACAATCACATCTACGTCTCCCATCTTTTCAAAGACCTCTGGTGCCAGCTGGGCATAGCAGCCAGCCACCGCAATAATTGCCTTTGGGTGAGCCCGACGGATACGGCGCACCATCTGTCGGGATTTCCTATCACCAATGCTGGTGACAGAGCAGGTATTGACGACATATACATCAGCATCGTCATTTTCCCCTGCCTGAGCATACCCATTCCGTACAAAGAGGGTACGCATGGCATCACTATCATACTGGTTAACCTTACAACCAAGAGTAATGAAGGATACCTTTTTCTGAGTGTTAGTTTCTATAGTTTCCATGTGATACATTATATCATAGATTTTCGTGCATGGGGATAAAATAACACGGCAGACTAAATACAGCCGTATAAATGTTCATCACTCTATCGCCACCTGGCGGCATATAAATCCTTCTGTATTGGTATAAACAGTAATGATGCATTTTTAAATGGAGTTTCTATACCTGCCAATTTACGGGTTCCATTTTCCTTGAATCTGCACCAAATGAAAGATAATATTGATTATGATAGAATACTGCCTGTATGAATACATCAGAACAGAAAATACCTATAACTATGCAAAAATACAGATATTCCGCAGTACTCCAGTAAAAAACTTATCTCTGCATCATTTACCTTTTCCGTCCATTTTATTCCTTAAACCTTCCAATTTTCCCATAATAAAAGCAGAATCTATCGAAAGAAAGATTCTGCTTTTTATCTTTTCAGGCTTTTGCAGCCTTCAGTTTCTTTTCGGTACCCCGCTTTTCATTCCGTTCGCTGTGGAGGTGTTCATGCCAGGTCACCCAGATGCTGGATGCCACGCAGATGGAGGAATAGGCACCGGAGATGAATCCGATGAGCATGACCAGGGCGAAGTTCTTTGTGGTGTCCCCACCGAAGAAGTAAAGGGATGCCACACAGAAGAGGGTGGTGGTCAGGGTGTACAGGGACCGGCGGATGGTCTGGTGAATGGAGTCGTTTGCCAGGGTGGCAAAGCTGTCCGTCCGCCGGTGGGTGTGAAGATTTTCACGGATTCGGTCGAAGATAACTACCGATTCGTTCATGGAGTAGCCGAGGACCGTCAGGATGGCGGCCAGGAAGGAAGCGTCTACTTCCAGGTGGAAGAAGGCGAAGACCCCGAGCACCATGAGGATATCATGGCAGATGGCTACGATGGCGGAAATGGCGATGCGGTGTTCGAACCGGATAGACATGTAGAGAATCATGGCGCCGAAGGAAATAAGCACATTGAGGAGGGTGCTCTTTGTAACTTCAGAACCGATGACAGCGCCTACGGTTTCGATACGTTTCACTTCTGCGCCGCCCACTTTGTCATTGACATGGACCACCACGGTCTGGGCTTCTTCAGAAGACAGGTTCCGGGTACGGATAATGACATCATCCCCGGATTCCCCGGAAATATTGCCGGAGAGCTGGATGGTGGATGTCTGGAGGCCATCTTCACGGAGGCCATCACGGACTTCTTCAACCGTCACGTTTTTGTTGAATCCCAGTTCCAGGATGGTGCCGCCGGTGAAGTCGATGCCCCAGTTGAAACGGAACAGGATGATGGAGATGATGGACAGAAGGATCATGATTCCCGAGAAGCTGAACCAGATCTTCTTATGGCCGATAAAATCAAAATTCTTAAACATTATCTGTCATACCCCCTTTTCCCGCCAAACCACCAGGGGTTATGAATCCAGCTGGCATCGATGAGGAGCATGAGGAGGGTACGGCTCACCGTAATGGCGGTGAACATGGATACCGCAACGCCCAGGCCCAGGGAGAAGGCGAATCCTTTGACTGTGGCGCTTCCCAGGAAGAAGAGGATGCAGGAGGTAATGATGACGGTCATGTTGGCATCGAAAATGGTGACAAAGGCCCGTTTGAATCCGGCCTGCACGGCAAGGCGGAGAATCTTGCCCGCCGCGATTTCTTCCTTGAATCGTTCAAATATGAGGACGTTGGCATCCACCGCCATGCCGACGGACAAGATGACGCCGGCAATACTGGGCAGCGTCAGGGTAGCATGGAGCAGGTTCAGCACGCCCAGGAGAATCAGCACGTACACCAGAAGGGCTGTATCTGCCACGAAGCCGGCCATGCGGTACACGGCCATCATGAAGAGTACGACCAGGGAAATGCCGATGGTGAAGGCCACGATGGATTTATCTTTAGAATCCTGGCCCAGGGACGGTCCTACGGTCCTGACTTCCAGTACGGATACTTTAACCGGCAGGGCGCCGCTTCTGAGGAGGATTGCCAGGTCCTTTGCTTCTTCCAGGGTCCGCTGTCCGGTAATGACAGCCTGGCCGCCGGTAATGGCTTCATTGACCACGGGGTTCGTCAGGAGTTCCCCATCCAGGTAAATGCCGATGTGGCGGCCGATATTCTGGGAAGTCAGGTCTCCGAACTTCTTGCCCCCTTCATCGGTGAACTGGAGTGCTACGAGGGGCTGCTTGTTCTGGCCCATCTGTTCTTTCGCATTCTTCAGGTCTTCACCGGTCAGTTTGACATTGCCCTCTTCATCCTTGAATTCCAGTACTGCCGTCTTGCCGATGGTTTCGATGGCCTTCTGGGGATCCCTTTCACCCGGGAGTTCAATGATGATGCGGTTCGCACCTTCCCGCTGGATAATCGGTTCTGTCAGACCCATTTCATTGACACGCTTCTGCATGATATTGATGACCTGGGTAATGGCTTCCGGAGTGACCTTGTTCTGCTCCGTATCTTCCGCCTGCATGACGATATGGGTGCCGCCCTGCAGGTCCAGGCCCTGGCGGATATGGCCGGCCAGAGGTCCTACGGCAGCCGCAAAGACGCCGATGATGGCGAAGATGACTACCCAGAACCGGAGCAGTGCTCCCTTGCGGAGGGAGCTTGTCCTTTTCTTTTCCAAAACTTCAACCTCTTTTCGTTATAATGAATCCTTTATCCGTTACAATACCTGCGATTCTTTCATCGAAGGATTCGGAAGGGATGGATTCGACCACCTGGAAATCCCAAAGGGCCGCAATCCGTCTTTCCACAGGCACCCGGGACAGGTAGCGGTCATAGTACCCCGCTCCCATGCCGAGGCGGTTTCCTTCCCGGTCACAGGCCACGGCCGGTATGAGCACCAGGTCCATGGTTTCCGGCTGTCCTACGTCGTAGCCCTTTGGCAGGTTCCGAAGGCCCAGGGGACCTTTCTCAAAATGGTCCATGGAAAGGAGACGGCCCGCTTCCATCTGCCGTTCCGGAAGGCACACCGGGATATAGACTTCCTTGCCCTCTGCCAGGGCGCGGGAGATGAGCTCATCCAGGTTCGACTCTCCCTTCATGGCCAGGAACGCCATGATCCGCTTTGCCTTCCGGTACTGGGGAAGGGCGCAGATTTCTTCTGTGAGGAGGTGGCTTCTTTTTTCTACCTCATCATCAGAAAGAGCCCGCCGCAAGGCGAGCATCTCCCTTCGGAGCTCCTTTTTCCTTTCGAAAGCAGAAAGTTCCGATTCACTCATTTCTTTTCCTCTTTCTGAGGTTTGCTGTCCTTTGCTGCAGGCTTCTTGTCGTCATCCACTTCTACTTCCTCTTCGATGACTTCGGTGCCTGCATCCTTCGGATCGTCCACTTCAACGACTTCTTCCACCACTTCGGTTTCCGGTTCATCCTTCTTTCCTTCGAAGGCTTTGTCATCGACCGGTCTGCCGTCTTTCTGGGCTTCCGCTGCTTCACCTACTTCGGCAGCGCCTTTCTTGATGGCTTCCCTCTCATCCATGAGCTTTGTATCGCCATGCTGGATGCCGGATTTTTCTACCTTAATGATGACTTTCGGAGCGATTTCCAGTTCCACGTACTTATCGCGGAGTACCTTAATGGTCCCGTGAATACCGCCGGATGTTACCACATGGTCCCCTTTCTTCAGGGACAGGAGGAAACGTCCTCTTTCCAGTTTCATTTTCTTCGTAGGCCGGTACATGAAAAAGTACATGATACCTACCAGAATAAGGAAAGGCCACGCAAGGCTCAGTAAATTCATTGCTTCTTCCACTTCATTCACCTCCAGTGTATACATAGAAATATTTTAGCATAAATCCAGGGGTCTGTCTGTATTATCTTTTGTAATTTGCCATGAAATTCTCACGGAATTCTGTAAAATTTCCGTCAATAATGGCCTGTCTCATGTCCCGCATGAACTGCAGCAGGAAGAAGAGGTTATGAATGGTGACAAGCCGGAATGCCAGGAGTTCCTCCGACTTATAGAGATGCCGGATATAGGCCCGGCTGTAATGGCGGCAGGTGTAGCACTGGCATCCCTCTTCCAGGGGGCCCCAGTCCTTTTCATACTTCTTGTTTTTCATATTGAGCCGGCCCGTATGGACCATGGCCATGCCATTCCGGGCTACCCTCGTGGGGAATACGCAGTCGAACATGTCGATCCCCCGGGCCACCCCTTCCACGAGGCAGTCCGGTGTACCTACGCCCATGAGGTACCGGGCTTTGTTGACCGGCAGGAACTGGGTGGTGTATTCCAGGATTTCATACATCAGTTCATGGGGTTCCCCTACGGAAAGGCCACCGATAGCCATACCATCGAAGGGCATGGAGGAAATTTCTTCGGCGCTCCGCTTCCGGAGGTCCTTGTACATGCCCCCCTGCACGATGCCGAACATACCCCGGTCTTTACGGGTATGGGCTTTAATGCAGCGCTCCGCCCATCTCGTGGTGCGGGCAGTGGAGTGGTCTGCATAGGCATAGTCCGCCGGATAGGGGATACATTCATCGAAGGCCATGGCGATGTCGCTTCCCAGGTCTTCCTGGGCATGGATGGATACTTCCGGAGAAAGGAACTGTTTCGACCCGTCCAGGAAGGACCGGAAATGGACCCCCTCCTCCGTGATTTTACGCATGGCTCCAAGGCTGAATACCTGGAATCCGCCGCTGTCGGTAAGAATACCCTTGTGCCAGTTCATGAAATCATGAAGGCCGCCGGCTTCCCGGATAAGTTCCGTGCCTGGGCGGAGAAAGAGGTGGTACGTATTGGACAGGATAATCTGGGCCCCCACTTCTTCCAGTTCCTCGGGAGTCACCGTCTTCACAGTGGCCTGGGTGCCTACGGGCATGAACATGGGGGTCTTGAATGTTCCGTGGGGGGTGTGGAGCAGGCCGGCCCGGGCACCGGTCTTTTTGTCCTCCGCCACCAGTTCGTAGTTGATGACCATATGGATTCCTTATCTGATAAACATGGCGTCGCCGAAGGAGAAGAACCGGTATTTCTGCCGTACCGCTTCTTCATAGGCCGCCAGGATGTGTTCCCTTCCTGCGAAGGAAGCCATCATCATGATGAGCGTAGATTCGGGGAGATGGAAATTGGTGACAATAGCGTCTACCATGTGCCAATGGTACCCCGGGTAAATATAGAGCTGGGTCCAGCCGCTGCCGCTCTTTAACGTACCGGACTGGCCGGCGGACTCCAGGGTGCGGACGGAGGTGGTGCCCACGGCAATGATACGGCGGCCTTCGGACCGGGCTTTATTGATTTCTTCCGCCACCGGTTCGCTGACCGTATACCATTCCTTGTGCATTTCATGGTCTTCGATATTTTCCTCGTTCACCGGACGGAAGGTGCCGATGCCCACATGGAGCGTGACGAAGAGGAGTTCCGCCCCTTTCTTCTTCATTTCTTCCATAAGTTCCGGCGTGAAGTGAAGGCCTGCCGTGGGCGCTGCGGCGGATCCTTTATACTTGGCGTATACCGTCTGGTATTCATCCTTATTTTCCAGTTTCTTATGGATATAGGGAGGTGTCGGCATTTCCCCGATCTGGTCCAAAAGGCTGTCGAAATTGCCGTCGTAATGGAATTCCACCACCCGACCGCCGAATTCCGTCTTATCCAGTACCTTGCACCAGCAGTGGTCGGAGAATTCGATTTCCGTGCCCGGCAGGGCTTTCCTGCCTGGGTTTACCAGGACTTCCCATACATCATTGCCCTTCGGCGTGAGAAGCAGCATTTCCACCTTGCCTCCGGTGTCCCGTTTCTTACCATAGAGCCGGGCAGGAATGACCTTCGTATTATTGAAGACGAATACGTCTCCCGGACGGATTTCATCCAGGATATCCCGGAAATGATGGTGAGACCATTCCCCTGTCTTTTTGTCCAGCATCATGAGGCGGCAGGAATCGCGGGGTTCCGCCGGCTCCTGGGCAATCAGTTCCTTAGGAAGGTCATAGTTGAATTCTTCAAGTTTCATTGTTTCTCTGTATCTCCTGTAGTATAAAATCAATGTCTAAGACGGGATGCGGGTCACATAGGATGTACATGGGGCTAAGGGCTGCCGGTTGGCATCGCTGACACTCGTCAGCCGCAACTCGATGAACATGCAAAGCGCTGTTCACCGGCCACCCTTAGCCCCATTGACCACTTTAAGACAACCATCCCGTTTCACGGCCAATCCTTATTACTTTAATCCTGATTCAAAGCATCGTCAAGAAAATCAGTAAATTTTCTCGATTTTAGTGCCCGTATAGTAATGGGTAAGAATGGTTTTATAGAAATCCTTTGTATTTCCCTGCTTTTCCGCCATTTCTTCGGCGCCCCACTGGGAAAGGCCCAGTCCATGACCGTAGCCGTAGCCTGTGATCACCAGGCTGGTCCCTTTTACGGACAGGTCGAAGAGGGTACTGTCCAGGCCATAGAGAGAAGCCATCCGCTCGCCGGTCACGGTTTTCGTGCCGTTCTTTCCGATAAGGGTAATCGTCTTCACCCGGCCAGAAATGCCACGGTCCGCCGTATGGTGGGCTTCACCGATGTGGAGTTTCGACAGTTTGATGCCCTTCAGTTTTCCCACGTTATAGCCTGCATTGTTCATTGTCTGGAGGAAGGAGGAAAGGGATACGGTCTTTGTCCAGGGATTTTCGATATAATACTCCTTCACCCCCCGAAGGTAGGGAACCGTGCTCCCCCATACGTTCTCGCTGTTTTCTGTATAGCCGCCGCCGGAAGAATGGAAGAGGGCATCGATAGGCTTTCCGCCGTAGGTGATGATTTCCCCTGCCGTATCCTTCACCGCCCGGTTCGTGGACTCCGTTTCCACAGTGGCGCCGCCGTAAACCTGGGAACGGGTGTCATCTGTGACATCGTAGCCCGCCGACCGGTATCCGTTTTTATGGAAGGCCGCATAGGTCCTGGCCGCCACAGCCTGGGCCCGGATGGCATCGGCCCTCCAGGAAGGCACAATCTCACTGGGCACCACCCCCTGCACGTAGAGCTCCATGGGCACCACGTTCACCAGGGTTACTCCGCTGCCCCAGGTAGAAGGAATCACTTTCATGACGCCGCGGTAATGGTTTCCTTTCACCGCAAAGGCCGGCGCTGTGCTTCCTGTGGTCAGGTACACCTTATCCCCCGCCTTTTTCCCGTTGAGGAGGAGGGTATTTCCGCTCCTCGTAATGGAGAGGCGGGTACCGGTGCCATACTTGCCGACCACCTTTCCCGCCGACTCCGCTTTGAATTCCGAAAGTCCCGTCAATGTCACTTCGCTGCCGGAGAGGAGTCCCACCTCCACATCGGGACCCAGACTGCCGGTTTTTTTCTCTGTGGAAGCACTGCTTTTGGCCGCCGGTTTCCTGACCGCCGCCCGGAGCGCCGGATTTCTGGCAGCTGTGCGAACGACCGCTTTCCGCTGGACCGGAATAGATTCTGCCCCGGCCTCGGCCGCAGACAGGGAAAGGACAAAGGGGAGGAGGAGAAGAGCCCATACTTTTTTATTCATGGTTCGTTACCTTCTGAAAAAAATATTAAGAAGAATCGTCCCGATTACACTGACAAGGATACAGGTGACCACAGGAAAATAGAATTCCGTATTTCCTTTTATGAAGTGGATATCCCCCGGCAGGTGGCCCAGGAAAGGGATGCGTCCGCCGATGAGAAACAGCAGTCCCGCCACAATGAAGAGGACCCCAATGGCGATGAGAAGTTTACCGGTCTCCATGGCTGCCTTCGAAGAGGCTTACTTCCGCCTCTTGCGGGTTCCAGGGAGCTCCTATATGGTCATAGGCCGCTTTCGTGGCGATCCGGCCCCGGGGCGTCCTGGAAATGAACCCGATCTGCATGAGATAGGGTTCGCATACATCTTCAATGGTGGCCCGCTCTTCGCTGACCGCCGCAGAAATGGTATCAATCCCCACGGGGCCCCCATTGAATTTATAGATAATGGCTTTCAGGATTTCATTGTCCAGGTCATCGAGACCGATTTCATCTACATGGAGCGCCGCCAGAGCATCGGAAGCAATGCCGGCGGTAATGGCACTTCCCTGGACCTGGGCAAAATCACGGATCCGCTTCAGGAGACGGTTTGCAATACGCGGTGTCCCCCGGCTCCTCCTGGCAATTTCTTCCGCCCCGCTGTCTTCGATATCAATGCCCAGGATGTGGGCCGCCCGGATAATGATCTTCTTCAGTTCCGCCGGTTCATAGAACTGCATGTGGTTCGTAATGAGAAACCGGTCCCGGAGCGGTGCCGACAGGGACCCTGCCCGGGTGGTAGCCCCGATGAGGGTGAAATGGGCGAGGTCGATGCGGATGGAGCTGGCACCGGTGCCCTTCCCCATGACGATATCCAGGGCAAAGTCCTCCATGGCGGAATAGAGGATTTCCTCCACATTCCGGTTCAGCCGGTGGATTTCATCGATAAAAAGGACATCATGGTCCTGGAGGGTGGTCAGGATAGAAGCCAGCTCCCCCGGCCGTCCAATGGCGGGACCGCTGGTTACCTTGAACTGGGCTCCCAGCTCGTTCGCAATGATTTTGGCCATGGTGGTCTTTCCCAGGCCCGGAGGCCCGTAGAGAAGCACGTGGTCCAGGGCTTCATTTCTCGACTTCGCCGCCGCTATATAGACTTTCAGGTTTTTCTTGAAGGATTCCTGGCCGATGTAATCGTCCAGGCGCTGGGGGCGCAGGGACGTCTGCCACTCGTCCTTCGGTGTCTCTTCCGTGGAAACAATGCGTCCCTTGCTGCCGAGGACCTCTTCCTCTTCTTCGCCCCCCAGGCTTTTGATATATTTATTGTTCATCCATTACTCCCGGTTTCTTGCAAATTCACGAAGCGCTGCGCTCACCAGGGCCGACACATTGGTATAGGAACCGGCCAGCTTTTTCATGATTGGCGCAATTTCTTCCATTTCATAGCCCAGGCTCATGAGGGCCTTCACCGCTTCACCGGTGATGCCATCATCCTTCGGCGCTTCTGTTTCTACAGCGCCTTCCATATCCTCCGACGCAAAGGCACCGACCTTGTCCTTCAGCTCCACCAGGAGCCGCTCTGCCGTTTTCTTCCCGATGCCCGGCAGCTTCGTGAGGCGGCTCACATTCTGTGCCTTCACGGCCCCCACAAACTGGGCGGGATCCATGGAAGAAAGTATACCCATGGCCACTTTGGGCCCGATTTTGGAAACAGACAGGAGCACCAGAAACAGGTCATATTCCTCCTGCCCCAGGAAACCATAAAGAAGAATGGCATCTTCCCGGACTGCCATGTAAGTCAGAAGTTTTGCTTCCTGTCCATTGGAAAGGCGCTGCCTCGTTTTATCTGAAATAAAAATCCTGTAACCGATACCGCCGGCTTCCAGAAAGCAGGCATCCTTGAACAGGGCTGTCACTTTTCCCCTGATATATCCAATCATTTCATTCCCTCACCGAATAACTGACGATGTTCCACATGATAAATAGCGGTCAGCCCGATGGCCAGGGCATCGGCGGCATCGTCGGGGTCGATTTTTTTCGTAATACCCATCATCCGCTTCACCATCTCAATGACCTGCTTCTTTCCCGCCCGGCCATAGCCGGTCATCTGCTGCTTCACCTGGAGCGGCGTCACAGGCACCACCGGGATATTCTGCCGATAGGCGGCCAGCAGGATGACTCCCCTGGCCTGGGCCACCTTGATGCCGGTGGTGATATTCGTATTGAAATAGAGGGTCTCCACCCCCATGAACCGGGGCCGGTACCGGGCAATGAGCTCCCCGATACCTTCGTAGACGATATTCAGCCTTTCCATATCGCTCTGGTCCTTGTAGGTCTCGATGACTCCATAATTCACAGGAGTAATCTTCGTCCCCACCTTGTCCACCACCCCAAACCCGCACCGCCCGGTGCCCGGGTCGATTCCCAAAACACGCATGTTTCTCTCCGAAAAATCATAAGAACACTTATTTTGTACATACCACATTATTATACCATATTGCGGTTTGACGAGCTGTTAGAGCGAAGCTTACGGATAGAGTCATTCGTGCGGGGCTTCTAGCTGCTAGCCTCTAGCTTCCAGGAAAGCTCTACAGCCTACGGCACGAATGACTGGCGGAAATATCTGGTGGAAAGCGCCGCAGGCAAATCAGCTTTCCTAGCAGCTAATAGCTAGAAGCTAGCAGCCCCGTGTGAGTGACTATGCACACAAACCTGCTAACCGCCAATCTCCACCAGCTCGACAAACTGAAATATCACAAAAAGACCTTCATAAATCTGATGAATATTTATTGACATAACTGCATAAATATGCTATTATCTAACCAAGTTAATACAGAAACCGATTTCAACTATATGGAGAGGTGCATGAATATGATGAAGAACAAGAAAGTACTGAAAATCCTGGCCCTTGGCCTTTGTGCGGCAGCTGCCTTCGGGCTGGCAGGCTGCGGTGGATCTTCGCCGGCTAAATCTTCTGCTTCCCAGCAGGTACAGAAAGAAAGTCCCCTGATGCAGAAAATCAAGAAGAGCGGGAAACTGGTAGTGGGGACCGCATCCGGGTATCCTCCCTATGAATTCGTGGATACCTCTTCCGGCGAAAAGAAGGTCATCGGCATTGATATGGAACTGGCCCAGAAAGTAGCAGACAAACTGGGAGTAAAACTGGAAGTGCAGGATATGAATTTCCAGGCCCTTCTGTCCTCTCTCACCGGTGGCAAAGTGGACGTTGCCATTGCAGGCATCAACCCCACGGATGAACGGAAAAAGTCCATGGATTTCTCCGATAATTATCTGCCCACTGAGCAGAAAGTGATTATTCGGAAAGCGGATGCCGATAAGTACAAGACCGTGGAAGACCTTTACGGCAAGACCATTGGTGTCCAGAAGTCTACTACCCAGGAGGCTCTGGCCAAGGAAAAAATCAAAGACGCCAAGATTGTTGGTCTTGCCCACGTGCCGGAAGTGGTACTGGAACTGAAGCAGGGCAAGGTGGATGGCCTCGTAGTGGAAGGTATCGTTGGCCAGCAGTACCTCGTTTTCAATGATGATCTCATGTTCTCGGACATTAAATTCCCCAATGCCGTGAAAAATTCCGCAGCCGCAGTGCAGAAAGGAAATGAAGATGTGGTGGCTGTAATTAATGAAGTCATCAAGGAAAATACGGATAACGGCAACTTCCAGAAATGGACCGATGAATACAGCAAGAAAGCCGTATCCAATGCAGATAACAAATAAGGGAGACTGAAAGAAAGCGGTGTCTTAGGATGCCGCTTTTTCAGTGAGAAGGGAATGAGGAGTGGCTGTGTGCTGTGAGCCGCTTTCCCTTTGCCGGCGGCGCAGATAGGGTCTTGACGACACTGCACCCAAAACGGGCAATTGACACTACTGGAGGCTCTCTTTCCGGAAGAGATGGTGATGGGCATTGATCGTTTCAGGCCCGCATGACCTGACCGAATCTATCGTCTCTCATCTATCTTCTATCGTCTAACAGACGGATCGTCAATCAGCCTATAAGAACGGTATTTCCGCCGCGAAGCAGCTCATTCCCGGTAAGCTGTAAGCAGACAGCTGTAAGCCCGTTTTCCCCAATCTTGGCCTCGGTCTCGACCCCATTTCCGGAAGGGCCTGCCCGGCTCAATGTCCTATGAATGCGAGCCATATTCCGGCAGGATACAGAAGTTCCCTGTAGTAAAGCCCATGCGGCTATGTTATAATAAACCATCTATTGATGAATCAGATGTATAGTAGAGAAAGAGGGTTCAGCTCTATGAACAAAAAGACCATTCCATTTTCTGACGAATTAATTCGTGATATAGCTGCCAAATATGGCACACCATTTCATATTTACGATGAAAAGGGAATCCTTGAAAATGTAAAACGGCTGCAGAGAGCCTTTTCCTGGAATCCCAATTTCCATGAATATTTTGCGGTAAAAGCAACACCAAATCCCTGGATTATGAAGAGCCTGAAAACCCTGAATGTGGGCTCCGACTGCAGCTCCATGGCGGAACTGGTTCTTTCCGAAACCGTAGGTATTAAGGGTGAAGAAATCGTATTTTCTTCCAACGATACGCCGGACGAAGAATTTATCAAAGCCCATGAACTGGGGGCCATCATCAATCTGGATGATGTATCGAACCTGGATGACCTGGAACGGCTCCATATTGTTCCGGAAAGGATCTGCTTCCGCTACAATCCGGGACCGGAACTGGCAAGGGGCAATGCCATCATCGGCAAACCGGAAGAAGCCAAGTACGGCATGACCTATGACCAGCTCATGACCTGCGTGGACTGGGCAAAAAAGAAGGGCATCGGCTACATCGGTATCCATACCATGGTTATTTCCGCGGAACTGGAACTGCCGGGTCTTCTGGGAACCATTGATATGATGTTTGACCTGGCCAACGATATCCGGGAAAAGAAGGGAGTTACCGTAGACTTCATCGACTTCGGCGGCGGCATCGGTATTCCTTACCGTCCGGAACAGGACCCCGTAGACATTGAAGGCCTCGGGGAAGGAGCAAAGAAGTTGTATGACGAAAAGATGAAGGGCAAAGGCTTTGACCACACCCGCATCTGCTTCGAATGCGGCCGCGCCATCACCGGCCCCTATGGCTTCCTCGTCACCAAGGCCATCCATTACAAACACATTTACCGGGACTATATCGGCGTCGATGCCTGCATGGCTGATCTCATGCGCCCCGGCATCTATGGGGCATACCATCATCTGACGGTTCTCGGCAAGGCTGATGCACCGAAGGACCATGTATATGACGTGGTTGGTTCCCTCTGCGAAAACTGCGATAAATTTGCTATCCAGCGTCCCCTGCCGGAAATTAAGACGGGCGATCTCATCGTTATCCATGACACCGGCGCCCACGGCCACAGCATGGGATACAATTACAATGGCCGTCTCCGGCACCAGGAAATCATGGTTCATGCAGATGGCAGCATCCAGCAGATCCGCAGAAATGAGACTCTCTTCGATCTCTTCGCTACCCTCGATTTCCCGAACCTGAAAGAAAATACGGCGAAAGTTGAAAAATAATGGCTGAAGCTGTGAAAGGATATGTCCTTTCACAGCTTTTTTGTATACTGTTGAGTGTACAATTCATGCAACGAAGTAATGAATGCCAAATAAAATCTAAAAACGTCATAGCAAAACTGGACAGGGTGGTGTATAATGAATACATCGAAATATCGAAATGTATTTAGGCAAACCCTATAGGAGGTATCGTTATGTATACTTTATCCACCAATGCATTCAACGGCAAGCTGCCGCAGATTGATGAGAATGCTTTCGTAGCTCCCCATACATTCCTTTCCGGCGATGTACGGGTTGGTAAATATGCCAGCATCTGGCCAGGTGTCGTTGCTCGGGGCGATGTAAACTATATTTCCGTCGGTGAATGTTCCAATGTGCAGGATCTCTGCTGCCTCCATGTAGCAGACGACAATCCCTGCATCATCGGTGACTATGTAACCATCGGCCACAGCGCTGTCATCCATGCCTGCCAGATTGAAGACCATGTACTGGTTGGCATGCATGCTACCATCCTCGATGGTGCGAAGATCGGCAGGGGCTCTATCATTGCTGCCGGCGCCGTGGTGACCAAGAACACCGTTATTCCGCCGAATTCTCTTGTCATGGGTGTTCCGGCCAAAGTGGTGAAGACCATTGATGCCATGAAGAATATTCATGCCCAGGCCATTAAATACAAATGCGAATGGGCTATCGGCTACGGTGTAAAACCGGATATTGACGGCGAACTGTACCATGGAGAAAAGATTGTGTAATTAAGAAGCTCTGTACATAGAAAGGCATCCCGCTTTTGCGGGGTGTCTTTTTGGTTATGGTTGGAGTGATCCGGGGAAGCGGGACAGTTTCTTTGGGCGATTAACGATCTGACTGTTAGGGAAGCGCTGATTAATTCGCAGAGTCACTAAGAAGGACGGTGGTTCCGCTGGGGAGCTCGATCTCCACCTCAATCCCATCGCCGCCACCATTTTGGATTTCTCATTCCTGATTTTTCCTTGCTCTCCCCGTCCGCAGGACATGCAGGTACTTTTCGTGATATTTGACTATTCCCCATTGGGGGCTATATAATAAAGAACAACTATTATATAAATAAATAATGGCAGAAATCATGATTTATGGAAGGTGAAGCTATGCGAGAAAAGTATGTTCCTCAGCAGATTGAAAAGAAATGGCAGAAAATCTGGGAGGATACTAAAGCATTCGAGACCCATTCGGATCCCAATAAGAAGAAGTATTACGTCCTGGAAATGTTCCCATATCCCTCCGGGAACCTCCATATGGGCCATGTAAGAAACTATTCCATCGGCGATGTGGTAGCCCGTTTCAAGAAAATGCAGGGCTTTAATGTCATTCATCCCATGGGATTTGATGCCTTCGGCATGCCGGCAGAAAATGCCGCCATTAAACACGGCACACCGCCGGCTGACTGGACCTATTCCAATATTGATAATATGACCCGCCAGCAGAAGGAACTGGGCCTGTCCTATGACTGGGACCGCAAGGTACTGACCTGCCGGGAAGATTATTACAAGCATACCCAGAAGCTCTTCGAGCTTTTCTATAAAAGGGGACTGGCTTACAAGAAAGAAGCCAAGGTCAACTGGTGCAATACCTGTCATACGGTGCTGGCTAACGAACAGGTCGAAGAAGGCCGCTGCTGGCGCTGTAAGAACCCGGTGGTGAAGAAAGACCTGTCCCAGTGGTTCCTGAAGATTACGGACTATGCAGACCGCCTGCTGGCAGACCTGGATCATATGCCGGGCTGGCCGGAACGGGTAAAGACCATGCAGAGAAACTGGATTGGCCGTTCCACAGGCACCCAGTTCTCCTTCAAGGTAGAAGGCATGGATGATACCATTCCCGTATATACCACCCGTGTAGATACGGTTTACGGTGTCACCTACATGGTGCTGGCTCCGGAACATCCGCTGGTGGAAAAACTGATTGAGGGTAATCCGGAAAAGGATAAGCTGGAAGCCTTCATCACGGAAATGAGAAACCAGAACGATATCGTCCGCACCGCGGAAGATGCGCCGAAACTGGGCATGTTCACCGGAAGCTATGCAATCCATCCGCTTACCGGGGAACGGGTGCCCATCTGGATTGCCAACTATGTCCTCTATGAATACGGCACCGGCGCCGTTATGGCCGTTCCGACCCATGACCAGCGCGACTGGGATTTCGCAAAGAAATACCATCTCCCCATGAAACTGGTAGTCCAGAACAAGGCAAAGAGCCTGGTTCTCGAAGATATGGACAAAGCCTATGATGCGGACGGTTATCTTGTCAATTCCGGCGAATTTGACGGCCTCACTTCCAAAGAAGGCCGGGAAGCCATTACAAAGAAATTCGAAGAAATGGGCATTGGCAAAGGAAAAGTCAATTACCGTCTCCGGGACTGGCTGATTTCCCGCCAGCGTTACTGGGGCTGCCCCATTCCGATTATCCATTGCCCCCATTGCGGCAATGTGCTGGTACCGGAAAAAGATCTGCCCGTCAAACTGCCGACAGATGTCAATTTCGTAGCCGGTGCTACGTCCCCGCTGGAAACCAGTGAGACCTTCCTCCACGTAAAGTGCCCCCAGTGCGGCGCTGATGCTACCCGGGAAACAGATACCATGGATACATTCATTGATTCTTCCTGGTATTTCCTCCGGTACTGCGATCCCCACAATGAAAATGAACCTTTCGATAAGAAGAAGGCCAACTACTGGATGCCGGTAGACCAGTATATCGGTGGCATCGAACATGCCATCCTCCACCTCCTTTACTCCCGGTTCTTCATGAAAGTTCTCCAGGATGCGGGAATGGTGGATTATCCGGAACCCTTCACCAACCTGCTCTGCCAGGGTATGGTCCTGAAGGATGGGGGAAAGATGAGTAAGTCCGTGGGCAACGTAGTTTCCCCGGAAGAAATCGTAGGAAAGTATGGCGCTGATACGGCCCGCCTCTTCATCCTCTTTGCGGCTCCCCCGGAAAAGGACCTGGAATGGTCCGACCAGGGCGTAGAAGGGTCCTACCGCTTCCTGAAGAGAGTCTGGGCTATCGTAGGAAAGTACCAGGATTTCAAGAAGGAAGAAAAGGGAAAGCTCTCTCCTGATGAATTCGCACTGAGAAGACGGCTGCACCAGACCATCCAGAAGGTAACGGAAGACCTGGACGGCAAGTTTGCATTCAACACCGCCATTTCTTCCATCATGGAACTGGTAAATGACATGTACCGCTTTGTAGAAAGCCATGATGTCATCGAAGACAGCCTGTCCCATGAACTGCTGAGGAACCTCCTGCTCGTACTGGCTCCCTTCGTTCCCCATATTACGGAAGAACTGTGGCAGGGCCTTGGGGAACCGGAAAAGAGTGTCCATGAAGCATCCTGGCCGGTCTGCGACGCATCGGCCCTGGTGGTGGACAGCGTAGAACTGGGTGTCCAGGTAAACGGCAAAGTCCGCGGCACCATTACGGTTCCCGTATCCATGAGCCGTGAAGAAATCGGCGAAAAGGCGAAGGAGCTGCCGGAAGTGAAGAAATTCACCGATGGAAAGACCATTGTCAAGGTCATCGTAGTTCCCAAGAGAATCGTCAATATCGTAGTAAAATAAGAAACAGACAGAAAGAGCCTTCGGGCTCTTTTTGTTTGCCTGTTTTAAGGTGTGCTAGAATAAGAAATATAGATGAATCAGGAATATTTCAGTTTGTCGAGCTGTTAGGGCGATGCTTACGGATAGAGTCATTCGTGC
>ERZ772881.905-NODE-905-length-29819-cov-8.139329_pt1 | contig 29819 bp, 24 predicted proteins | sample MGYA00580581_ERZ772881 | MGnify/ENA primary metagenome ERZ772881 (study PRJEB29015, sample SAMEA2737668) | human gut metagenome | biome: human gut; feature: human-associated habitat; material: faeces | place: China | collected 2012 ...
CACCACCGTGAATACTACGAAGGTGAGCATGGCGAAGGTCACGCTCAATGCCTGGTTGGTGAGGAAGTTGTTCACTCGGCTGTGGTCGTTCATCCGCTGCATGAGGTCGCCCATGAGCTTGGTGTCGAAGAACGACATCGGCAGTTTCAACAGCTTGATGAAGAAGTCGCTCACCAGCGAGATGTTGACCCTCATGGAGATATGCAGCAACAGCCACCGGCGGATGAAGTCGATGGCCGTACGGCTGAAGGTGAGCATCAGCTGACCGAGCAGTATCAGCCAGATGAAGCCGATGTTCCGGTTCTTGATGCCCACGTCGACGATGGACTGCGTGAGGAACGGCAGGACGAGCTGCAAGAGGCTGCCCACGATCATGCCCAAGACGACTTGTCCGAAATAGTGCTTGTACTTCTTCACATAGCCGAAGAGGAAGCGGAACGACCGCGGATTCTTATTCTTTTTACCCTCACCGTCCTCCTTGTGGGAATAGAAAGCTGGTGTGGGTTCCAAGAACATCGCAATGCCTTTCTCCTCACCATTAGTCCGTGTACTAATCCAATGTTTTTTAAACTCTTCGAGATTATACTTTATAAGTCCCTTGCCTGGGTCGGCGACATAGAACGTCCTGCCCTTTTTGACTTTGTATAGGACCACAAAGTGGTTCTGATTCCAATGAAGGATGCATGGAGTGTTATTATTGCCAAAGTGCTCGATTTTAGTGCGGACACTTTCTGACTTTAGTCCAAGTTCTTCTGCAGCTTCCGTAATACCCAATAAAGAGACGCCTTCTACCGTTGCTTTACATAATTTGGAAAGCTCTTCTGCAGAATAATTATGTCCAAAATATCTACAAATCATCCGTAGACAGGCAATGCCACATTGCATGGAGTCTTCTTGTTGGAAAAAGGGAAAATGCGTCATAGATTTCTTTAAAAACGTTCTAACTCTTCTTGGGCAGAGCCTTTGCCCTTGAACGATTTTTTCTGTTTGAAGGAATAGGTGACAGACAACTGCACAAGTCGCGATGCACCTTTGCGGTATTCTCGGTAAGATACTCTATTGGTATTGACAGTGTTTTTTTGTCTAAATGTATTCGCAAAATCATTGAATAAGAGATTGAAAGACCAGTTCTTTATCGTCTTGTTCAACATGACATAGAAAGAGAGATCACCTTCACAGAAGAGGGTCGCCTGATTGCCCTTGCTCGTCCATACGCCACTCAGGTATGCGTACAAGGACCACGGAAGATCGATGCGGTTGGTGAACGTTATTTTGCCAATAGGCTTATTGTAAGCAGTGCCGTTGTATTTCAGATTTTGTAATAGCAGTAAGCCTTGTAGCATGGGATGCCACTTGCCGGCATTGAAGCTCTGTGATGCAGTGAAAAGATAGCCGCCGAAATGTGGCAAGTTAATTTCCTGTCGTACATTTACGTTTTCTTCAGGCAAATATGTATAAACCGTATTGATAGCCCGTAAATAATGGTTATAGGAAGCTGTTAAAATGGTCTGTTTCCATTGCAAGGACAATTCTATTGATCGTGTCAGCGAAGACTTTAGCAGAGGGTTACCTGTCTCCCAAGATGTATGTGATACGTATGTATAATTATTGTTGAGCATACTGTAGCTCGGACGGTCGATATTGGTGTTATAGGACAGACTCAGACCGAAATTCTCTTTCTGATAATTCAGACTTATTGTGGGTAGCACATCCGTGAAATTCTTTGATTGCTCTTCAACCTTGACTCCATTCTGTTCGTAGTCAAAGGCCGTATTCTCAATTCTCATTCCACCGCTCACATTCCAATTCAGGCTAAGGTTATAGGCTATGTTCAAGAAACTGGCATACATATGCTGTCGTTCCTGATCAGTTGAAGAGCCCCCAAAGGCATCACCTTCGCTAACATGGCTTTGAAACCACAGTCTATTCTTTGTATAAGAATATTGTGCGCCGACATCGAGATTCACTTTGCCAAAGGTCATGTTCAAATCAGCCTTAGAAGCAGCTATGTGATATGCACTACTGTTACTCGTTGCCACACTCCACTCTGTCCCATCATCCATCGTTTCATTTGTGGCAGATGCTTGTCTGTTACTTCCATAAATATAATCAGCATCAAAAGAAAAGTTAATGTTCTTTTTCTTTCCAAATGTAAGATAGGAGTAGGCATTCACTGAATGCAGATAATTTTGAGATTGAATTTTCGACAGCGAAATAGCTGTCGTAGCATTTGCTAAAGCATTGGTTTGAAAATTACTTTGCGCCTTGTATTGGCTGTTTGGCATACGACTGAACTCATATCTTACACCCATCGATTTGTCTGGTGTAAAATCAAAACTGGTTCCAATGTCCGCTTTCAAAGTTTTAGAGCGTGAACGGTACTTACCACTCGTTTCTGTAAGAAATGCATCTTCATTAAATCGTTCGGTGTAAGTGCGGCTTTGTTTATATCCTGAATTGTCAAAGGTTGCTCCGCCGTAAAACCCCAGTCCATTGTGAATCATATACGATAGGCTGGCCGTTGCTGACTCTGATGCAACTTCAGCCTGTGAACCGGTTCCAGTGATGATACCAGCCAATCCCTCGTCAAGTTTCTTTGTATGAATAATAATTACGGACCTTACATTAGAGTCGTAGCGTATCCCTGGACGGGTGATTATCTCAACGCTGCTCACTTTCTCTGGAGAGAGCTGACGTAGTTCTGTCTGATCACGCACTTTCCGCTTATTTATGTATATTTCAGGACTACCTTTACCCAATACGGTCCCATCGGAAGGATCTATCATTGGCATTTGTCTAATTGCATCAAACACAGAAGAAAGTTTGCTCAGCGGATTGCCTTCCATGCTTACAGATAATCCATTACTCTGCATTTTTACATATTTCCTTGCTGCGGTGATAATGGCTTCTCCTAACTCCGTAGCGACGGGCCTCAAGGTGATAAGTTTTGGGAATGGCCGGGAGAAAACTTGTGTCTCATAACCTACTGTGCTAACCCGAAGAACGATATTGGTGTCAGCAACCACTATATCGAATCTGCCGCTGTCGTCAGTCATGCCACTAACTATGACAGTAGAGTCAACAGTGCTGAGTATCGACAACGTAGCAAAAGGAAAAGGCTGTCCGTGTTCATCTGTGACCATACCGGTTATTTTTTGCGCATAGACGCTAGAAAGGCAACATATTGCTAAAAGTGTAAAGAGGAGTCTATTCATAAATCATCAATATATAAGTCCCGTATTAATCTTTGGTGCATAAATACATCTAGGATCAGGGTAATCCCAATTTTTACTTCCATAGGCTTTAATAACCTTTACAAAACATCTTCTATGCCTATTGTTGCATAAGTCCAACATTTTACAATTGTAACATCTGCTCTCCTTTCTAAATAAATTTCTTTTCAATTCGAATAACTTAAGGGCCTTTGGAGAATTCCATATCTCACTAATTGACTGCTTCCTTAGGTCTCCTATAATGAATTGTGGGTGCCAGTATAACTGTTCACAAACACTAACTTTGCCATCTGGCAAGATGAATAAACGATTCTGAAGTATCCCACATGATCCGCCAGTAAAGCATTCATCAGAACTTTTACCCTTTCTAAAATTTTGATGTATAACGTCATCACTGAAAAATACGGGAAACCCCGCTTTATCAATAATTTCAGATTTCACATACGCTCTTATTGACTCTATCGTATCTTTTGATACCTGAACTTGGTTAAAACTTTTAGGTGAATATATAGAATATTCAGGAATTCTAATTTCCCAATATACCAAATTCTTAATTGATTTAATATACTCGAATAAGTCAGACAAACACTTTTTATTTGTATTGTATTTTGTAAGGATTGTATCAATCTGAACTTTAAAGCCATATTTGGATAGTAATCGGATACTATCTTTGATTTTATCCGTATATCCATTTGAAACTCCGATAATTTTCTTCAATACATTATCATCCAATGCATCTAATGAAATTTGAATCACGTTTCTGTATCCTGTAACAGAAAGTTTTTTTATGTCATTTTCTGTTAGGGGAACTTTTGTAGATATATAATTTGGAGTAAGATTTTTCTCCACTAATTTGGATATAATTATATTCCAATCTTTTTTACAAAATATCTCGCCACCAATAACATCAATATATGTCATTTTGAGTTTCTTTGCTTATTCTATTATATTTAAAATCTCAGTTGTTGACAATGCATCATATTTTGTTTTCTTATCGGCGTAACAATATTTACAGTTTGTAATACATTTATTTGTAAGCATAAACAGCATTGACATGGGAGCCGCATGCAGCCTATCTGGTGTCAGGTTCACTTTCTTACAATAGAAATCTGCCTTGTGGTAATCGTCGTATCTTATATTTTTGTTTACTTTTGCTGCATCTACCAACACATTCTTGGGGAACAAAACTTTTTGTCCCGAATATACTGTATAAATTGGTGTCTCGTTCTCTATATAAGGTTCTATCATCTTTGCAATATTTTCTTTCGACACCTTAAAATAATCAGACATCACTTGACATTGTTCCGACAATGACTTTCTATGGCAAAATGCACTTAGAATTTCAGCTTGAATTGGATGAAGATAGCTTATCCACTCTGGAGAGCTATAATTATTAACTTGCTTTCCAGAGTACAAAACAATCCTATCAATATCATTTTTAAAGTGATAATCAGGATTTAATAGCACAGTATCATATTTCATAATACATTGAACCTTAGTGGCAACATTCAAGAAAACTCGAATGTTGCCAAATTACTTATAGTCTGTTCAGCCTATTTCGTAGGTGGATTAGTGGGTTGGGTTGGTGGTGGAGTTGGTGGACCAACTATGACACCAGATCCAGGTGCTGTACATTTTACAGCTGAAGCGGCAATACAGATCTGGGATTTGTCCATAATTCCACCTTTCACTTCCATTAGCTCAAGAACATTAAGTTTATCTTCCATAAGCAAATGATTAATTGCCGTCTTTAAGCTTCAGGCATTGCTTTCCTTTATTACAGTTTGGTCTGTTAATAATGAACCATTCTTTATATGCTTTTTTAATTTCAAGTTGCAAGTATCTAATCATGCAGCAAATTCTATTCCCGTACAATTTGATCCTAAATTCATAAATTGATTTTTATTTTTGCTAATCATCCAAATTTTATATTGCAAATATACTAATAGTAACGAATATAACAAAATAATAGTTCATTATTTTGCTATATTTAACACAAAAGTATCAGATTGCTATATGGCGGAGTCAATTAGCAAGTGCAAATTTACGAAGTCTTTTTGTAAACGACTTCATCTGGAGTGAGGAAATTTAATTTTTCCCTTGGTCTTGCGTTAATTTTTCTTTGTATCATCTTTATTCTCTGTTGACTTACGTCCTTAAAATCAGTACTTTTAGGAATGTATTGCCGTATGAGTCCATTGGTGTTTTCTATTCCGCCTTTCTGCCAAGGCGCATGAGGGTCGGCAAAGTACACCTTAGCGCCTAATTTTTTGGCTATGTACTCATGACGGAAGAACTCTGATCCGTTGTCTGTTGTGATGGCCTTTATCCATTTACGATATCCAGCATAAAGAACTGAGATTATATTTTACAAAAGGCTTGATAAAGAGTGCTTCTTTTTGTCAGGAGTGTGTGATGGTCGTAATTAAGCGGTTTTTAGGCTTATGTGTTGTTACCTCATTATCAGGTTGTTGGCATAGATAGCTTGCTCGGTCGACTCGTTCTTGCAGCGCGATAACGCTTTAATGGCACTGCGATAACGCTTTAATGGCAGCGCGATTGTGTCGTGGAGGCGATTCGATAACATCTTTGTCGCGTTGTGTTGACGGCGGAAAGAGGAGAAAAACGATGTGAAGAGGGAGTAGTAGTGGTTCGGAGAGGTGTCAATGTGCCATTCTCAAACCCTAAAAGAGAGGGTGTGGAAATGTTAAATTCCGGAAATGTTTTTTGACAGTTCGCAATATGAGGTCTTGCCTATGCCATGTAAACTGTGGGTGTCAGGATTAGTATAAGCTCTTCCGCTTTTCACCTCTCACGTAGCCCACGATGCCGAGAAGGATAGCAATGACAGACAGTAGGGTGAGCCAGTTGTATCGTGTCAGATTCGTAAAATAGAAGATCGCAAGCAGCAATACGCCGCCATAGACGAGGGGTAAGCCCATGTGCTGACTTGCTTTGTCAGTAAGGCGCCGGATGGTTGCCCCTGACATTCTCAAATAGTTGTATAGCTTGCGCATGATGATGATACTTTCGGTGTTGCGGGTGCAAACTTACATAAAATTTTCCAATTATACACCGGTTGGATAAAGAAAATGGTTTTTTCTTTAGAGGAAAAGTACAAAGAAAAGCGTGTCTGAGGCAACAATGAATGTTAAAAATAGAGGAAAAGAAAGAGTAGGGCATTGGTTTACAGATAAAAAAGCGTACCTTTGCACCCGCATTTTTGCAAAATAACATTTATTTATTCATTTCAAAGTAGTATGAATCAATACGAAACCGTTTTCATTTTGACTCCCGTTTTGTCTGATGAACAGATGAAGGAAACGGCCGCTAAGTTCAAGAAACTGCTCACCGACAATGGTGCTGAGATTCTGAACGAAGAGGCCTGGGGACTGAAGAAGATGGCTTATGCCATTGAGAAGAAATCGACAGGCTTCTACTGCCTGCTTGAGTACAAGGTAGAGCCCACAGTAATCGACACCCTTGAGACCGGCTTCCGTCGCGACGAGAAGGTAATCCGTTTCATGACCGTCAAGCTCGACAAGTATGCTGCTGCTTATGCAGAGAAGCGTCGCGCTAAATGGGCTAAAAAGTTGGAGGCATAATCATGGCAGAGCAGAAGAATACACGTGCAAACAACAGTGAGATTCGTTATCTCACCGCACCTTCCATTGATACAAGGAAGAAGAAGTATTGCCGTTTCAAGAAGAGCGGCATCAAGTACATTGACTACAAGGATCCTGAGTTCCTCAAGAAGTTCCTCAACGAGCAGGGTAAGATTCTTCCCCGCCGCATCACAGGCACTTCACTGAAGTATCAGCGTCGCGTGGCACAGGCTGTGAAGCGTGCCCGTCAGATTGCACTGCTTCCATTCGTAACCGATCTGTTGAAGTAATTAGAAGGAGGCTAAGACATGGAAATTATACTGAAAGAAGATATCATTGGTCTTGGATACAAGAACGAGATTGTGAACGTCAAGAGCGGCTATGGCCGCAACTATCTCATCCCCACCGGCAAGGGCGTCATCGCTTCTGAGAGTGCCAAGAAGATGCTGGCTGAAGACCTGAGGCAGCAGGCCAGCAAGCTCGCCACACAGAAGGCCGAGGCTGAGAAGCGCGCCGAGCAGCTGAAGGATGTTGCCGTGACTGTCACTGCCAAGGTGGCTGTTACTGGTCATCTCTATGGCTCTGTAGGTCCTGCTAAGGTGGCTGAAGAGTTGGCCAAACTCGGTATTGAGATTGACCGTAAGATCATCACCATGCGTGAGGTACGCAAGGTGGGAGAGTTTGAGGCTACAGTTCACTTCTACAAGGACGTGGAAGTGAAGGTGCCCGTAAAGGTCGTGGCTGAGAACCAGCCTGCTCCTAAGACGGCTGAGGCTCCCAAGGTTGAAGAGGCTGCTGAGGCTAAGGCTCCCGTAGAGGAGGCAAAGGCTGAGGAAGTGGCTCCTGCTGCTGAGTAAGAAGCATATTATTCTTGCACTGTAAAGCACAACAATACGAGGTCCCATTCGCTGCAAGGTGGATGGGATTTTTTATGTTTGTTTTGCATGAAAAGGGGCAGATGTCTCGATATTTTTTGTTAACTTTGCAAGATATAAAAAACAATTTTTAAGAAGACAATTATTAACATGAAAGCATTTGTATTCCCCGGACAAGGCTCACAGTTTGTGGGTATGGGCAAAGATTTGTATGAGAACAACACTTTGGCAAAGGAGCTCTTTGACAAGGCCAATGAGATACTCGGTTTTAAGATTACGGATATCATGTTCGCCGGTACCGATGAGCAGCTCAAGGAGACGAAGGTAACTCAGCCTGCCGTCTTCCTTCACAGTGTCATCTCTGCCCTCTGCCTGGGCGATGGTTTTCAGCCCTCTATGGTGGCAGGTCACTCGCTTGGCGAGTTTTCTGCTCTTGTGGCCAGCGGCGCATTGAGCTTTGAGGATGGTCTGCGGCTTGTCGCAGCGCGTGCCAATGCCATGCAGAAGGCCTGCGAGAAGAACCCCGGTACGATGGCTGCCATTATCGCGTTGCCCGACGAGACCGTTGAGGAGATCTGCGCTGAGGTGAGCAAGGAAGGTAAGACCGTGGTGGCAGCAAACTATAACTGTCCTGGTCAGCTCGTCATTTCTGGCGACAAGGAGGCCATTGCTGAGGCCTGTGAGAGGCTGAAAACTGCTGGTGCCAAGCGTGCGCTGCCGCTGGCTGTGGGCGGTGCATTCCACTCTCCGCTCATGCAGCCTGCCAAGGAAGAGCTGCAGGAAGCCATCGAGAAAACGCAGTTTGCAGCGCCTAAGTGCCCTGTCTATCAGAATGTCGATGCCAAGCCGCATACTGATGCCGAGGAAATCAAGGCCAACCTCATTGCGCAGCTCACAAGTCCCGTACGCTGGACAAAGAGCGTGCAGAACATGATTGCTGACGGCGCTGACGACTTCACGGAGTGCGGACCTGGCAAGGCACTGCAGGGTATGATCCGTCGCATCGACAAGGCTGTCGCTGCTCACGGAATAGAATAATTCTTTTTGAGAAATTCAGGAGGTAATAGTTCTGATCTTCTGAAAAAGAACATGAATAAGAAAATCGTCATTTACCAAGTCTTCACGCGCCTTTTTGGCAATCGTAATTCTATTTGTAAGAAAAATGGTACGCTGGCTGAAAACGGAGTGGGGAAGATGAACGACTTTGATATTGTCCGCCTAAGAAAGATTCATGACATGGGTTTTACGCACGTGTGGTTTACGGGCGTGATTCGCCATGCCACGACGACGGACTATTCCCAATACGGCATTCCCCGTCAGCATCCGTGTGTGGTCAAGGGAAAGGCGGGCTCTCCCTATGCGATAACTGACTATTATGATATTGACCCGGACATCGCGGTCAATGTACCCGACCGCATGCTGGAGTTTGACGAGCTGGTGGACCGCACACATTTGGCCGGCATGAAGGTTATAATCGACTTTGTGCCTAACCATGTGGCGCGCGAATACCACAGCATCCATCTGCCGGAAGGCATACGTGATTTGGGAGCCGACGATGATACGAACAAACATTTCGATTCCCAAAACAATTTCTATTACTGTCCTGGGCATCCATTTGTGAGTCCGGTGGAGGCACAGCAAGGTGAGGAGCCCTATATAGAGAATCCGGCAAAGTGCACGGGCAATGACAAGTTCAATGCTGAGCCGGGGGTTTATGACTGGTACGAGACCGTGAAACTGAACTACGGTGTCGACTATTGCGATGCCGGAGGACGGAGTTACCACTTCAATCCCATTCCTAATACATGGAAGAAAATGACCGATATCCTGCTCTTTTGGGCTTCGAAGGGTATCGACGGTTTCCGTTGCGACATGGCAGAGATGGTGCCTGCCGCTTTCTGGGATTATGCGACGGCCATCGTCAAAGAGCGTTTCCCACATATCATCTTTATCGGTGAGGTGTATGACACTTGTCAGTACCGTACTTACGTGGAATCAGGCTTCGACTATCTATATGACAAGGTGGGTATGTACGATTGCCTCCATGATGTGGTTTGTGAGCGTCGTCCGGCCAACAGCATTACATGGTGCTGGCAAAGCACAGACGGCATCAAGGACCATATGCTCTATTTCCTTGAGAACCATGATGAACAACGCATTGCCAGCGATTTCTATTGTGGAGACGGAGCAAAGGCAGTCCCTGCCCTTGTCGTAGCAGCATTGCTGCAGAAGAACCCCTTCATGGTCTATTTTGGACAGGAGTTGGGCGAGCGCGGTATGGATGCTGAAGGATTCTCAGGTGTCGACGGCCGTACCACTATCTTCGATTATTGGACAGTCGATTCGGTGAGGCGCGCTTTCTTTACGCCTAATGGTCTTACTGATAAAGAAAGGAGTCTGCAGAAAACTTACCGCGAAGTGCTGCGAATAGCCAACCATGAGAAGGCCGTAAGGGAGGGCGATTGCTTCGATCTGATGTACGTCAACACGCATACGTGGCAGTTTAATCCCCGATCGCAGTATGCTTTCATCCGTAAGAAAGACGATGAAGTACTCCTGATAGTCGTCAATTTCTCTCGTCCGGAGGTGCATATATCTGTAGTGATCCCCACTCACGCCTTTGACTTCCTTGGCCTGCCTGAACGTGATGTTGTGGCTTCCGACCTGCTCACTGGCGAGAAAGTGGAGCTGTCTTTAAAGAGAGATGGGGCTGTAGCCATGACATTGTTGCCTTATGGAGCAAAGATTCTTAAATTCAACATAAAGATGAAAGATGACGCTTATGCCCTCAACGAGCACGCGAAGAATGAGTTCCCGCCTGCCCATACCGCTGAACACCTGCTTAATCAGTTGATGATAAGGATGTTTGGCTGTGAGCGTTCACGCAATGCCCATATTGAGCGAAAGAAGAGCAAGATAAGCTATGTGCTTGACCATAAACCGTCACGTCAGGAAGAGAAAGCCATTGAGGATGAGATGAATCGCTTGATCAGTGCGGACATGCCAGTGACTTATGAGACGGTAGATCGTCAGCATTTGCCGAAGGGAATCTCGCTTGACCGCTTGCCTAAGGATGCATCCGAGTCTATCCGCATTGTGCGGATTGGAGACTACGATGTCTGTCCGTGTATCGGCAAGCATGTGCGCTCCACCTCGCAGATCGGTAAGTTTGTGCTCCTTGGTACCAACTGGGATGAGCCTACGCATACGTTCCGCATACGGTTCAAAGTTATACCATAATATACAGTGTGGGTGGCCGGTACAAGACTGGCCACTGCACTTTATTCTTCTCTGTAACTGTTAGGCGTCATCCCCGTATTTCTTTTGAAATATTGGCAAAAGAAACTGACATTGGGGAAATGTAGAGCATCAGCTATCTGGGCTACCGTCTTGTCTTCATGCCGCAGCATGATCTTAGCCGTAATCACTAACGCCTTGTCTATCCATTGTTTAGCCGTTATCCCACTCACTTCCTTCACTACTGAACAGAGATAGCGGTCTGTAATGCAGAGTTTTGAAGCATAGAAGTCAAGCATGTGCTCCTGCCTGCAATGCTTATTGACTAACTGGATAAAGTTGTTGTAGATAATCTGTTTGTGGCTGAGATGGGTAGGCCCTTGCGTTGTTGTCGATTTGAACTGCTGTTCATACACTTTTATCACAGCCTTTATCAGACAGTTGCAAACACCTATTAACTCTTTCTCCTTGGATGTTTGCCAAAGCAAGTCGAAGAGTTGTCGAAGCAGTTCTATTTTGTCATCCGTTAAATCCGTTATACCGTCCATCTGTGTTCCATCGAGGAATTCGGGAAGATGCTTCCCGAATATCTCATGCATCATCTCTCGTGAGACTGCCATTCCCGTAATAACCGTTTGTTGATTGTTTGGCTTCGGTCGGACAATTGTACCCGGTGTGATGAAAGTTATTTGATTCTTTGTGATGCAATGCTCTATCAGATTTACGTTTCCTGTCAGTTGACCTTCCATAATCCATCCAAAACGATAATCTCCGATAAGGTAGGGCTGTTGTCGCTTACCTAAGACGTCAAACAAACCAGGGATGGCATATACCATGGCAAAATTATCAGAGACGATTGATCTCTCATCGATCTCTCCATTCTTGATAAGATCCATCATGACCAAGAAGGTCAATTGTTGGGGTCTTTTGTGCTTCTTTTCCATCACTTATATTCTATAATTGAATGCAAAAGTAATAGATTTGGCTGTGAAATATGCTATTATCCTCAAAAATATGAAGAATCGAATATATCATCGGATAGAAGCATAATAAGTAAAAGCAGTTTTCCTTGTAATTTTGCACGTGAAATTTAGAACATTAAATACATATCGATAATATGCTGTTCAAAAAACTATTATTTTTCGTTTTGATTGGCATCAGCACTGAGGTTTCAGCACAAAGCGTGACCCTCGACAGTTGCAAGCAATGGGCCCACGATAACTATCCGGCTATTAAGCAATATCGTCTGATAGAGGCGGGCTGTGACTACACGGTGGATAATGCCCGGAAAAATTGGTTGCCACAGGTCAGTGCTACTGCTTCAGGTATAGCAATGACGGATATCCTGTCTTTGCCTTCTCAGCTGAAGGCTGCGGGTATGGATGCCAATCTGAAAAACGCGACGGCTGCGGGTGTTGTCAATGTTCAACAACGTGTCTATGACGGAGGCAGCACGAAAGCGCAGCAGTGTCTTACCCGGGCTCAGGCAGACGTACAAGCGCGTCAGTTGGATGTCACCATGTATGATATCAATCAGCGTGTGGAACAACTCTACTTCGGCGTCCTCACCATGGAAGAACAGTTGCGCCAGAACAGTCTGCTACAGCAGGATCTTTCTATTAGTGAGAAAACGGTGAGAAGCATGCTTCGTACGGGAACGGCTAATCCCACGGATCTTGATGCTGTGCTTGTGGAGGAAGTGAAGGCCCGGCAACAGCAGGAGGCTATGAATTCTTCCCGTATGGCCTATCTGAACATGCTCTCAACATTTGTTGGCCGTACATTAAACAGTAGCACGACTTTTGTGCGTCCTGCCTCTTTGACAACCGAAACATGGAATGAACAGAATGTGCAGCGGCCTGAGCTCTCCCTTTATGAAGCTCGTAGAAACGTACTGGATGCTCAGCGTAAGCAACTCGATGCCCGGCTGAAACCACACGTGAGTGCTTTTGGTATGGGGATGTATCATACGAGGATGAGTGACCTGATACATAATGGCATGCTTTTGGGCGGTCTTACGGTGTCATGGAATATCGGAGCACTCTATACCCGCAAAAATGACCTGGCACAACTTGATAACCAGCGACAGCAGATAGAGGCTGAGCGTGCCACCTTCCTGTATAATCTTCATTTGCAGGACCAACAGGCAGATGGCTCTGTCAGCAGTCTGCGAAAACAGATCACACAGGACGATGAGATCGTCAGACTACGTGAGAGCATTCGGAGCAAGAGCGAGAAGAAGGTACAACTCGGTACAGAGAGCATCAATGAGATGCTCCGTGATGTCAATGCCGTGAGCACGGCACGTCAACAGAAAGCCTTGCATGAGCTTCAGTTGCTTCAAGTGATATATGAGAAGGAAAACAATTTAGGAAAATAGCATAGAGGAATATGAAAGATATCATCACAATTATGACAGTTGTTCTCACGCTCTGCGCGTGCGGCAGTGATCAATCAACAGAGGATGCAACGGGTACTTTCGAGGCTACGGAGGTAACAGTGTCGGCAGAGCAGAATGGCCGGTTGTTACAATGGAATGTAGAAGACGGATCCCGGTTGACAGCTGGTACTCAGGTGGGATTGATCGATACTGTCCAGTTGGCATTGAAGGCTCGCCAGATAGGAGCTACAAGGCTCGTCTATACGGCTCAGCGCCCGGATATCTCCGCGCAGGTGGCTGTCATTCAGCAACAGCTGCGTAAGGCAGAGCAGGACGAAGCCCGATATGCTGCGCTTGTGCGCGATGGGGCTGCAAACCGGAAGTTACTGGATGATGCCCGTTCACAAGTGTTGGTGCTCAAACGGCAGTTGGCTGCTCAGCAGTCGACCTTAGGCAACAGTAGCCGTACTGTTGATGCACAAGTTGGTACGGCGAATGCTGAGAAATATATTGTAGCCGATCAGCTGCGCAAATGTCATGTCGTGTCTCCTATTAGTGGAACCGTGTTGGAGAACTATGTGGAGTCAGGCGAATATGCTACGGTGGGCAAGCCTCTGTTCAAGATGGCTGACATGGATCGTGTCTTTCTCCGTGCTTATCTCACTTCATTTCAGTTGAAGAATGTCAAACTTGGTCAACAAGTCATTGTCTATACTGATTATGGCAATGATCAGCGACGTAAATATAAAGGACGGATCGTGTGGATCTCTGAGTCGTCAGAGTTTACGCCTAAGACGATACTTACCGATGATGAGCGTGCCGATCTGGTCTATGCTGTGAAGATTGCCGTGAAGAATGATGGTTATATCAGGTTGGGCATGTATGGCGAAGTGAAGTTATGAACAAGAACATTCTTGTAGATATCAATGATGTCTCCAAGCGCTATGGTAAGGTGCAGGCTTTGAGCCATGTGTCGTTGCAGATAGGAGAGGGAGAGATCTTCGGTCTCATAGGTCCGGATGGTGCCGGCAAGACCTCACTATTTCGTATCATCGCTACATTGCTCAAACCTAATAAAGGTGCGGTGACTGTTAGTGGCTACGACACGGTACATGAGATGACGGCGATCCGTAATATGACCGGTTATATGCCGGGAAAGTTCTCGTTGTATCAAGACCTTACAGTGGAGGAGAATCTGAACTTCTTTGCTACACTCTTCGGTACGACAGTGGAAGCGGAGTACGACAATATCAAAGACATATACAGTCAGATAGAGCCTTTCAAAACCCGTAAGGCGGGAGCACTGTCAGGTGGCATGAAACAGAAACTTGCACTCTCCTGTGCTTTAGTTCACCGTCCTAAGCTGTTGCTGCTCGATGAGCCGACGACAGGTGTCGACCCTGTGTCGCGTAAAGAGTTGTGGACGATGCTCTCTTCACTTCGTGAGAAAGGAATAACGGTCATAGCAGCTACCCCCTATCTCGATGAGATACGGCGGTGTGACCGTGTGGCTTTCCTTTCGCAAGGTGAGGTAAAAGGTATAGGGAGCGCGGATGCGATCCTCGATGAGTTCAAGGATATCTTCTGTCCACAAGGACTGTCACACAATAGGAAAACACAGGAGAGTAGGGCAGAGCCCGTTATCGAAGTGAGCCATTTAGTGAAAGCCTTCGGTAGTTTCCATGCCGTCGATGACATCTCTTTCGAGGTGATGCCCGGTGAGATCTTTGGCTTCCTCGGAGCCAATGGTGCCGGAAAGACGACAGCCATGCACATACTGACAGGATTGAACCAGCCTACGAGCGGTCATGGAAAGGTCGCGGGCTTCGATATCTCAACGCAGTATGAGCAGATAAAACGAAATATTGGCTATATGTGTCAGAAGTTCTCGTTATACAATGACCTGACCGTCAAGGAAAACCTGCAGCTTTTCGGAGGTATCTATGGCATGAGCGATAAGCAGATAAAAGAAGAGACTACAAAACTCTTGTCGCGGCTGCACTTTGAAGAGCATGCCAATGATCTCGTGGGCTCTCTGCCGCTGGGCTGGAAGCAGAAACTTGCCTTCTCGGTGAGTATCTTCCACCATCCGAAACTCGTCTTTCTTGATGAGCCTACAGGTGGTGTGGACCCTGCAACACGACGGCAGTTCTGGGATCTTATCTATGAGGCGGCAAATGAGGGGATTACTGTTTTCGTCACGACTCATTATATGGACGAGGCTGAATACTGTGACCGTATCTCTATCATGGTGGATGGTAAGATTAAAGCTATCGGTACGCCCGCCCGTCTCAAAGAGCAGTTCCATATGTCCGATATGGACCATGTGTTTACGTATCTCGCCCGTCAGGGGAAGAGAAACGGTTAACGAATTAAAGACATGAAGACATTTATCGCTTTTATAATAAAGGAGACACGGCATATTCTCCGCGACCGCCGTACGTTGCTCATTCTCTTCGGCATGCCGATAGTGATGATTTTGCTTTTCGGCTTTGCCATCAGTAATGATGTGCGCAATGTGCGGACGGTAGTGGTGACTGCGTCTATGGACAATGCCACACGCCCATTGGTCCATGCCATTGAGGCTTCACAATATTTTGAGATTGAGGCTACTGCGCCATCTACAGTTGCCGCAGAGCGACTTATGCGTGATCAGAAAGCTGACCTCATCGTGGCTTTCTCACCCGACTTTGCCAGTCATATCCCGGACCGAAGCGCTTCTGTTCAGCTTATCACCGACGGCAGTGACCCGAATATGGCGCAGCAGTATGTGAGCTATGCCCGACAGATTATCACGCAGCATCTGATGAGTGATCTCGGAGTCAGCACGCCCTCATTGGTCTCCATCAAGCTGCTCTATAACCCGCAGATGAAGAGCGCTTACAACTTTGTGCCGGGCATCATGGGTATGTTGCTGTTCCTCATTGGTGCCATGATGACATCGATCAGCATTGTGCGAGAGAAGGAACGGGGGACTATGGAGGTTCTACTTGTCAGTCCGGTGCGCCCGTTGATGATTATCATTGCCAAGGCTGTGCCTTATATCGTATTATCCCTTGTTATCCTGACATCAATCCTTCTCTTGTCGCGTTATGTGCTGATGGTGCCGTTGTCGGGAAGTATCGTGTGGATTTATCTTGTATCCCTGATGTATATTTTCCTTGCCTTGAGCCTCGGATTACTTATCTCTACGGTTGCCAAGACACAGTTGGTAGCATTGCTCATGTCTGCAATGATGTTGCTCATGCCTTGTCTGATGCTCTCGGGAATGATATTCCCTATAGAGAGTATGCCGGAGATCCTGCAGTGGATCTGTGCTGTGATGCCACCGCGCTACTATGTCAGTGCTATGCGGAAGCTAATGATCATGGGTGTGGGACTGCAGCAAGTGATGCATGAACTTGTCATTCTCACAGTGATGACTGTCGTACTTTTAGGTGTTGCACTCACCAATTTCAAGACAAGACTGGAATAGTCGTTAAAACGAAAGAATTATGATACTGAAATATCTTTTGCGTAAAGAGTTCACACAGATCAGGCGTAATTCGTTTTTGCCGCGATTAATCGTGGTATACCCTATAATCATCACGTGCGTGATGCCCTGGGTGATGAACATGGAGGTGAAGAATATCGAGGTGGATGTCGTTGACAATGACCGTTCGGTAGAGTCGCAGCGTCTTGTCCATCATATCGAACACTCGCCTTATTTTCATTTTGGTGGTCAGAAGGCGAGTTATGATGAAGCACTGAAAGATATTGAGTGTAGTGACGCTGATGTAGTAACTGTGATACCGCCCCATTATGCGAAGAATCTTGTATTGGGACAGAAAGCGAGCGTGCTGATTGCAGCCAATGCTGTCAATGGACAGAAGGGGGGGCTCGGTTCTTCCTATCTCTCCAATATTGTAGCGGCAAATCTTTCGGATGCTTCCAATAGCGAATCTGTCATCAATGCGTTCAAGGCCTCTTCCCGGCAAGTATCCGAACTCTATCTTTACAACAAACGACTGGACTATAAACTCTTTATGGTTCCTGCATTGATAGGCATGGTGATGATGATGCTTTGCGGCTTTCTCCCGGCATTGAATATCGTGGGAGAGAAGGAAGCAGGGACGATAGAGCAGATAAATGTCACACCTGTGAGTAAGATGGACTTCATCCTTGCCAAACTCATTCCTTACTGGGTCATTGGACTGTTGGTGATGACAGTCTGTCTGTTTGTTGCCTGGGCGATGTATGGCTTCATGTCTGCTGGTTCTGTCGGATGGGTCTATCTGTTAGCTGTTCTGCTTGCTTTTATCTTCAGTGGTATAGGCTTGATAGTGTCCAATTACAACGATACGATGCAGCAGGCCATCTTCATCATGTGGTTCATCGTGGTCTGTTTCAACCTACTGAGCGGCTTGTTTACACCGGTACGTAGTATGCCCGACTGGGCTCAGCACATCACGATTATCAATCCTATGCGATGCTTCATGGATGCCATCCGTACAGTTTATGTGAGAGGAGGAGACTTCTCATCCATCCGTCAACAAGTGCTCATTCTTTCTGTCTTTGCTATTGGCATGGATACGTGGGCAGTATTAAGCTATAAGAAGAACGGGAAATAATAGGTATTAGCTGGAATAATAGAAAAAGAAAAACCGTAAAATGCTAAGTGCACTACGGCTTTTCTTTTATTTTGCTTCGTTCTCTTCCTTCATGTCTATGAACTCACCCTGGTCGTCATAGAACTCGTATTGAAGGAAAGCGAGTTTCTGAGAAGAGTAGACATGTACTCCAAATCCATACTTCATCTGCCACTTGCGCTTGAGGCTCACAATGCCTTGATTGATATAAGCCGCAACGTAGGGGTGAACATAGAGATAGAACTTCTTGATGCCTATCTTGTTGACGAGCTGGTCAATTTTTCTCTCTAATTGATCCGTGAACAGAAAACTTGAGCGGATCTTTCCTGTGCCACCGCATGTAGGACATTCCTCCTCCACATTGACATCCATCGCCGGTCTTACGCGTTGTCGGGTGATCTGCATCAGTCCAAACTTGCTCAGTGGCAAGATGTTGTGGCGTGCACGATCTTTCTGCATATCCTTGCACATACGCTCATAGAGCATCTGACGGTCCTCGGCAAGGTTCATGTCGATGAAGTCTACGACGATAATACCTCCCATATCACGTAGTCTTAACTGTCGGGCGAGCTCATCGGCAGCACCGAGGTTGGTGTCAAGAGCCGTGCCTTCCTGTCCGTTTTGATTCTTCGACCTGTTGCCACTGTTGACATCTACCACATGCATGGCTTCGGTGTGCTCAATGATGAGGTAGGCGCCATGGGCATAGTTGACGGTCTTACCAAAGCTGGACTTAATCTGCTTGGTAACATTAAAATTATCGAAGATAGGCACCTTTCCGGTGTAAGTCTTAACGATGTTTGCCTTTTCAGGGGCAATCAGCGTCACATAATCCTTGACCTCTTTACATATCTCTTCGTTGTTGACGTAGATATTCTCGTAAGTCGGATTGAAAAGATCACGAAGCATCGCCACTGCTCTGCCTGTCTCTTCATAGATCAACTGTGGCCGTTGCTGCGTCTTCTGCACTTTCTCAATGGCGCTCTGCCATCTGCTGGTGAGTACTTTCAGTTCGGCGTCGAGCTCTGCCACTCTTTTTCCTTCCGCCACTGTGCGGACAATAACGCCGCAATTCTTTGGCTTGATGCTCTGGATGAGCTGTTTCAGTCTTGATTTCTCCTCTCCGCTCTTAATCTTTGACGAAACCGACACCTTATCTCCAAAGGGAATAAGCACAAGGAAGCGTCCGGCAAAGCTCAACTCTGAAGTCAGTCTTGGACCTTTTGTCGAGATGGGTTCTTTCACAATTTGCACAAGCACTTCCTGTCCCACTTTCAGCGTTTGCTGCACGCTTCCGTCTTTTTGCAGTTCAGGCAGGCGTGTTGCCTTCGCGAAGGGTACGGGGTGTTTTCTGTCGCTTTCTACTTGCTTGATATACTTTGCGTAGGAGTTAAATTGACTACCCAGATCAAGATAATGCAAGAAAGCATCTCGTTCATACCCCACATCCACAAAGCATGCGTTGAGCCCCGGCATGAGTTTCTTCACTTTGGCTACGTAGATGTTGCCTACCGAGTAATTGGCTGAGCGAGATTCATTCTGGTATTCCACCAGCCGTTTGTCCTCCAACAGAGCGATGGAGATCTCTTTGGGCTTGACATCGATAATTACTTCACTTGTCATTTCTGATGGTGTTTTTTCTCTTTGTTGTCTCTCCGACAACGTTCTCTTTCAATTAAAAAAGGGCAACCCCCTTAGGGCATGCCCCTTCCTGGAACTGTCGCTTGGGCTTACTTGCTCTTATGACGGTTCTTGCGCAATCTCTTTTTGCGCTTATGAGTAGCCATCTTGTGGCCCTTTTTCTTTTTACCGTTTGGCATAATTATAAAATTAAAATAATGTTGTGATAAAAAATGCTCTTTTTATGATTGCTCACCTTTCATCTCATCCACGAATATTTTAGCCGGCTTGAAGGCGGGGATGTCGTGGGCGGCAATGGTGATGGTCATATCCTTGCCAATATCGCGTGCAGTCTTTGAAGCGCGATGCTTGATGATGAAACTGCCGAACCCGCGGAGATAAACGTTTTCTTTCTTCTCGAGCATGGAGTGCTTAACGGTCTCCATGAAAGCTTCCACCACTACGGAAACTTCCTTCCGTTGCAAGCCTGTCTGTTCAGTAATCTCGTTGATGATATCTGCTTTTGTCATCTTGGTAAATATCTGATTTATATCTTGTTTATATTCAATCTGCTGTCAACACGTATTTTCGAGTTTGCAAAATTACTAATTATCTTGGTGATAACGAAAAGTTGCGGGCTGTTTTTTCTTTTTTTATATGTTTGGCAGGTTCTTACCTATCTTTCTTTGTAAGAACTTAGAGAGAATGATTCCTCTCCTGGTGTGTTGGATTATATCGTCATGGATCGCATTGAGGTCATTGAACATTTCGCAGGCGACGGTCTGGAAAGTGTTGGGCTTGCGTTGGCTTTTGTCTCCGGAAGGGTTGACCACTACTTTGATACCTTTTGGCACGACGCTGATGTCAATGTCGGGACCCGTCATCACTGGTTCGCCGTCGAAATGAATGGGCCCTTCTGACGACCGGTGGATGTGCAGGTGCCGCGTGCGGAAGGTCTTGATGCGTGAGCTCTTGTCGAGTGTCTTGCTGAACATGTCGATGGCGATTTGTGGTGCCTCAAGAATGTCAAACGGCTCCATGATCACCACATCCATCAGTCCGTCGCTCATGCTGGCTTGAGGCGCAATGTACGCGTTGTTGCCATATTGCGAGGCATTGGCGCAGGTGACGAGGAGGGCTTTGTACTTGACGGTGTCCTCGTCGGTCGATATTTCATAGGTCTGCGGCTTGTACTTGAGCCCAGTCTCCAGTACTTGTTGCACGTATGTGATGGGACCACGCTTTCCGGCTTCAGCAAACTTGAAACTGATGAATGCGTCAAAGCCCATGCCGCAAGTACAAAAGAATTTGTGGCCGTTGATGATACAGTAGTCAAGGTCGTGGATCTTGCATTGGTTGATGATCTCGATGCTTTTCCTGATGTTGATAGGTATCAGGAGGTGGCGGGCCAATCCGTTACCCGATCCGCAAGGAATGATGGCCAGGGCAGTATTTGTGTTTGTGATGCCTCTTGCCACTTCGTTGACCGTGCCATCACCGCCGACGGCCACCACGACATCAATGCCATGCTGTGCAGCTTCATGGGAGAGCTCGGCGGCATGTCCAGCATATTGAGTCTCAATAATCTCGTAGCTGAATTTCGACTTATCGAGGTATTTGTTGATATAATCAGGAATGCCGGATTTCCCAACAGTGCCAGAGATAGGATTAATGATAAATTTGATGCTAATCATTGCTTTGTCGTTTGAGGAGCAAATATACTATTTTCTTCATTCAATGGGGACTTCTCATCCGATTTTTTTTGTTAATTTAGTGTTTTATTGGTCTTTTCTTATGGTTTAATAGGACTTTTTTGTAACTTTGCAACCTGTTCATTACAAATACAAAGCAATTTCTTCACCTATTATAAAATGGGACAGTTAACAGAAAGATACAAACATTATCGTGTGCCACAGCAGTACGTGGAAGAGGGGGTTTACCCTTATTTCAGGGAGATTACGAGCAAGCAGGGCCCGGAGGTCATTATGGCCGGCCGCAAGATCCTGATGTTCGGGAGCAACGCTTATACAGGTCTCACAGGAGACCAGAGAATTATTGACGCCGGTAAGGCAGCTCTCGATAAGTACGGCTCTGGCTGTGCAGGTAGCCGCTTTCTCAATGGTACCCTTGATATTCATGTGCAGCTTGAAAAAGAGTTAGCTGAATATGAGCATAAGGATGCCGCTCTGTGCTTCTCTACAGGATTTTCGGTCAATTCTGGTGTGATACCTTCTGTCGTTGGGCGCGGCGACTATCTCATCTGTGATGACCGTGACCACGCTTCTATCGTGGACGGACGCAGGCTGAGTTTTGCCACACAGTTGCATTATAAGCATAACGACATGGCCGACCTGGAGCGCATTCTGGAGAAGCTTCCGCACGATGCCATCAAGCTGATTGTGGTAGACGGTGTGTTCTCTATGGAGGGCGATCTCGCGAAGCTCCCCGAGATCGTGGAGCTGAAGCATAAATACAACTGCTCTATCATGGTCGACGAGGCTCATGGTTTAGGCGTCTTCGGCGATCAGGGACGTGGCGTTTGCCATCATTTTGGCCTGCAGGACGACATCGACCTCATCATGGGAACCTTCTCTAAGAGTCTGGCTTCCATTGGTGGCTTCATTGCTTCCGACTGGGACACTATTAACTATCTACGCCATACTTCGCGTACCTATATCTTCTCTGCCAGCGACACTCCTGCCGCCACGGCATGCGCTCTGGAGGCCTTGCACATCATTCAGAACGAGCCTGAGCGTCGTCAGCGCCTGTGGGATGTGACTAATTATGCCTTGAAGCGCTTCCGTGAAGAGGGCTTCGAGATAGGCGAGACGGAGAGCCCTATCATTCCGCTTTATGTACGCGATGACAAGAAGACCTTCCTCGTCACCAAGTTAGCTTTTGATGCAGGAGTATTCATCAATCCTGTCATCCCCCCCGCTTGTGCACCTCAGGACACCCTTGTGCGTTTCGCTTTGATGGCTACCCATACCAAAGAGCAGGTTGAGCGCGGTGTGGTGGCTCTGAAGAAGATCTTCGTGGATCAGGGAATCATCAAATAAAGATTATTTTGAGAGTGGCAGACATCCGTTTATCAAACGGATTAAACTATTATTCTTATGAAAAGGCTTTGTAGGGGCAATCCTTTAAAGCCTTTTTTGTTGGTCTCCCTCTACACCGTAAAGGCGATGCGTTTACGGTGTTAACTCGCTCAAAATTGGACTTTAATTGAATATCAAGAAGTTGGGCGTTTGCCTAAATAATATAAAGTAACAATATGGAAACGAGCGGACTTCTGCTCGTTTCTGTATTTTGCAATATGCAAAGAACGCCTCAATTCGGGGACAAAAATACGATGCTTTTCTAAATATCCCATAATTAGAGCTAGGAGAAATTTATGGAATTTAGAACTTTTTGCGTAAAATCTGATACTTACTAACACAATATGCATCCAAAAATAAACAGCTGTATTTAGATATAGCTTATCCGAATACCTGCTGCCATAACGTTTTGTCGCTGACGATGATTCTGACATCGGCTTTCATGTACTTTTGCAACACAAAGGTATTTGGTCCTTGTGTACACATTGTGGCTATAGCCATAAAATAGTTGCCATCTTCTCTATGTATGAGTTTAGTATTATGGCTTATGATGTCGCAGTTATAAGATGCATTGTCGTTGCCCTCGAAAGAAACATGAGCAGTTCTTGGCTCGTTGAAAAGATACAAATACTTGTATGGCACAAACACTTGCACTGTTCTTTGATTGATGACCTCACCAGTAGCCTCTATGGATATAGGATAAGGTATCTTGTAGAAAGCAACTGCGAGAGCGAGGACTATTATCGTAATGATAACAGTCCCTAAGCTGACGAGACGAGGAGGAACTTTGCTTATCACGTTTCTCACCTTCTCGCTTCTCAACTCGATGTTATCAGATTCTTTTTCTTTCTGTTCCATATCAAAAGTTTTTTAGTTTCCCAATTCCAACTGATTCTTCACAAGGTTATAGTATGCTCCTCGCTTGGCGGTCAAAGACTCATGGTTGCCAACCTCAACCACCTTGCCATGGTCGATGACCACGATTTGGTCAGCATTCTTCACTGTGCTTAGGCGATGAGCCACAATCACGACCGTCTTTCCCTTGTAGAACTTATCCAAGTTCTCCACAATGCTTCTCTCATTGTTGGCATCGAGCGAGTTGGTTGCTTCGTCAAGGAAGATATAGTCAGGGTTCTTGTAAACAGCCCTTGCTATCAAGATACGCTGTTTCTGTCCCTGGCTCAGTCCCACGCCGTCACGGCCTATCTTTGTATTGTACTTTAACGGCAATGACATGATATAGTCATGTATGCAAGCAATCTGAGCAGCCTTCAGTAGTCGTTCCTTGTCGATGTCGCCGTCGTCAACAGCAATGTTGCGGGCGATACTCTCCGAGAAGATGACACCGTCCTGCATGACCACACCGCACTGACGGCGCCACCATTTCTTGTTGAGCGTGTTAACGTCCGTGCCTCCAATATTGATTTGACCCTCCAAGACGGGATAATAGCCGAGCATGAGCTTGACGAGCGTGGTCTTGCCGCTGCCCGAGGCACCAACGATGGCCGTCACTTTCCCCTTGGGGATGCGTATCGTCACGTCGTCCAAGGTCTTGCGCAAAGCATGGGGGTCGTACTTGAACATGATGTTCTTGACATCAAAGCCCTCACTCTTGTCCTCAATAGAAGTTAGCAAGCTTTCCTTTCCATTCTCATCATCCATCTGGTGAATCTCGTTGATACGTTCCAAGCTAATCTTCACATCTTGCAGAGAATAGAAGAAGTTCATCAGTTGCTCCACAGGTGAGTTGAGCTGTCCGATGATGTATTGTACAGCAAGCATCATACCGAGAGTCATTTGCCCATGAATTACGGCGGTTGCAGCAACTACCGTAATGATGATGTTCTTCACCTCGTTGATGAAGATACTTCCTGCCTCCTGTGTCTGTTGAAGTTTCAGCGACTTCATTTGCACACCGAACAGGTCAGCTTGTGTATCCTCCCATTCCCATCTTCTACGCTGTTCGCAATCCTGCAACTGGATTTCTTGCATGGAGGTGATAAACTCGTAGGTCTTGTTGGTGTTGATAGCTTGCTGTTCAAATAGCTCATAATCAAGCTCCTTCCTTCTCTTTAAAAACAAGGTCATCCATGCGCCATAGATGATGCTTCCCAACAAGAAGATGGCAAACACCAACTTGTTATAGAAGAACAGCACCACAGAGAATACCACGAAGGTAAGCATGGCAAAGGTGATGTTGAGTGCCTGCTGCGTGAGGAAGTTGTTCACACGACTATGGTCGTTCATTCTCTGCATCAAATCTCCCATGAGTTTCGTATCAAAAAAAGACATCGGCAGCTTCAAGAGCTTGATGAAAAAGTCGCTTACCAATGATACATTGATACGTAGGGAAATGTGAAGCAACAACCACCTGCGGATAAAGTCGATTGCCGTTCTACTGATGGTAAGCATCAACTGCCCCAACAGGATAAGCCAAACAAAGCCAATGTCTTGGCTTTTTTGATACCAACATCCACGATGGACTGAGTGAGGAACGGCAGAACAAGCTGTAAGAGGCTTCCAACTATCAAGCCTAAGATGACTTGCACAAAATATTTACGATACTTCTTCACATACCCAAAGAGAAAAGTGGAAAGACCTCTTCTCTTTGATATTCTCTTCATTTTGTATCTTATAAGTAAAGAAAACAGGGGTGGTTTCCAAAAACATAACAATGCCCTTGTCTTCATCATTGGATTTTGTACTTATCCAATGCTGCTTAAACTCATCTAAGCCATAAGTTACTAATCCCTTCCCTGGATCAGCGACATAGAACTTCTTTCCTTTCTTAATCTTATACAAGACTACAAAATGATTTTGATTCCAATGGAGAATACAGGGCAAGGGTGCTTCGTTCAACGTGGCGATAGAAGTTCTTGCACATGCTGTATGTAATCCAAGAGTATTAGCCGCCTCATTGATACCTAACATTGAAACACCTTCCGTTGTAGCAAAACATATTTTCGACAGAGAATAAGAAGAATATTCTCTGCCGAAATATTTGCATACCATCTGCAAGCAAGCAATTCCGTATTGCATGCTATCATGCTGATATTCTATAGGAAAATGATTCTTCATTTGTTATTTTGAAATCTACATTACCGCACTATTTTTCTGATAGAATTTATAAACGATTTCTTTCTTCAGAATTTGATGACTGAAAAGTTTGTTTTGCTTTGTTAAAAATATTTCCAATTTTTTTTATTAAAGTTATTTCCAAATGTTGACTATCATAATAGTTGTTAAACTCTTGTTTAATCCCATTGGAATAATAAGAGTATTTTGGATTCGACGTTTTGAATAAATCTTCTGCTTTAATGTTAACAATCATAGTCTTATTTTTGTTTGTATATGACAGCCCTAAGTTTAAAAGAACGGTATTTTTTGTCTTTCTATAATTATAATATCCAGGTATGTCATCTTCAACGTACAAAAAACAAGACAACCTCTTACCTAAAAAAAATGTATTGTTCAACGAAAAATCACTTCCCCAACCTTTTACATTCTTAAAGGATGTCTGATTTGAAATATAGCTTGAATATGTAATATCTCCTGTCAAATTAGTTTCTAACCAAGAACCTAACTGAAAATTATATTCAACATTAATTCCAAAAGCAGATATGTCAAAGAAGTTTCCTGCTCGCTCTACTTGATTTTGAATGTTTTCTGAATCCAAAAATACCATTTTTCCAAAATCTTTGTTGGTCTTAGTAAAATACATTTTTGTATAAAATGAATTGTTGCACATATAAGACAAGCTTACATTATGTATATAAGACGGTTTCATGAACGGATTTCCCTCAGAGTAATCATATTTACTTGTATACCATCTAAAAGGGTCTAATAGTTGAAAATTTGGTCTCTTAATTCTTCCAGAATAATCAATGCTTATAGTATTACTATTATTTATTAAGTATTCTATACCTACAACAGGAAATAGTCTTAAATAATGGTTGTTATTGATAGTGTTTAAAGTATAAGAGAGTCCTTTTGTATAAGTAAATTCTGCTCTCAAGCCCAAACTAAGTTGAATTGACTTTATTGAACTCTCTGCATTTACATATAGAGCATTGTTAGCTTCTCTATATCCAAACAAGTTGTGTGAAGTAGAATAAACCAATTTTTCATCCTCTTCATTATACGACTTTGTGTTGATATAAGAGAATTTATATCCTTCACTAATTTTCCAATTCTTAAACGAATTGTCGAAATCCATTTTGAAGGTATATATATCATTCTTTTGGTGACCTGCGCTATAAAAATTTTCATCTAATGTTGTTAATGCCGTTCTTGTAAGTGAAAGCCAATTCCTATAGTTTCTTTCATAGCTGTTAATGTAGCCAAGTGTTATATTAAGATTAGATTTGTCATTGAAAGAATGAGCATAATTTATTTCTAAATTCGTTTGATAATTTGCTGATTTCCCATATCCTTTAGATGACATTAGGGAATCTTCCTGTATATTGTTTATAGTAAAATATTTCGTGTCATTAGCAATGTCTCGATTATTAATCTTACTAAGTAACGGCAACTGTAACATTGTTGATATATTATCATGTTGGCCTAAAATTAAATTTAAATTTGTTAGTATTCCAGCAAAATCTTCCTCGCTTTTTTTAGGACTGTTTGTAGATACTATATAATTTTTAAATATATTACTATATTGACTATGCGTGAATAGTTTTTCGTAACTACCTAATACCGCAATCTCTACACTAAACTTTTTACTTGAATAGAGAATTTTTGCAGAAGTGCCATAAGATAAATAGTGGGCAATACTCCCTTTCCCCAGTAAATTAGCTTGTAATCCTGGGTTTATTTTTTTCTGTGTTTCAATTTTTAAAATGCCAATATTTTCGTTGGCTTCGTATTTTGCTGGTGGAGTTGATAGTACTTGAATTTTTTGTATATTTTCTGTTCCTAAAGAATTCAAATAAGCCATTAATTCATCACCTTTTAAATAAAGTTGGTGATTATTCAAGAAAACAAGGACTTCATTTTTACCTACCATAGATATGATACTACCTTTAATATTAATCAAGGGTATTTGTGGCAATATATCAGAAAACAATTTCCCATTTTTGTTAATCACATCCATGTTGATAATAAAACCATCATGTGACATTTGGATAGCCTTTCTTCTACCAATTACTTTAACTTCATTAAGATTTTGCGCATTGTCATTTAGGCAAAAATCTATTGTTTTTTCACCCGAGATGAATGCAACTTTATCTGCATATCCAATATAACTGCAAACAAGGCTGTCATTTTTGTTCACTTGGATTTCAAAATATCCAACGGAATCCGACAATACGACTTGTTGTGTATTACAATTTTTGACAGATGCGTACGAAAGAGGTTGCGATTTGTCATGAAAATACACATGTCCATGTAGTTTGTAAGACTGTGCATCTATTGACAAATTTGCAAAAAGCATCGTAATTATGAAAAATAATATTTTGTTCATTATAGCTAACCTCTGAAGTTTACATTATTCTTAATATATGGTTGTATCTGTATGAAAATTCTAATAATTGCTTCCCAATACATCTTGTTTAATGCACAATGATATGCTGATGGTATAGTCGTATCCTTAGATTCAAGCCATTTTGCTGCAATACATGAACCAGAGCAAAGATGTCTTAGCCAACATCCTTTACATTTTTCATACCTGTCAACTTCTTTTGGGTAAAAATTATGTTTATCTATTTTTTCGTAATCAATACCATCATGAATATTGCCAACACATAATTCTTTACAACTATTATGGCTAGAACAAACATAAACATCCCCTTTTAGATTGAAATAAAAGGAATTGATTCCAGCACTACATCCAGTATAGCTCGTAGTCTTACATTGGATTCTTCTTATGTCTTCTATAAGTTTGCGCGCGTAAACATACTTATTGTTCTTTATCCTAGATACATAATAATCAACTAAAAGACTAAATTGTTGCTTAAGATTATTATTTACATCTTCTATTTGAGGTAAATAACTGCCATTAAATGCTCTTGTGGCGAACCCATGATAGAAAGGGATTTCGTTATCTTCAAAGAAATGGAACATTTGTACAATATGCTTATTCTCTGGCATAATTGTTGCTTTACACGCAAATTTTATTCTAGTTTTCTTAAGGGTAAGAATATTTTTGATGACTAAAGGAAAACTTGGTGTGTTATTTAGAAATACTCGTTTGCTATCATTTTCCTTATCTCCATCAAGGCTAATAGCTACAGTAAATTTCTCCTCTTCTAAAAATTTAATAACAGAAGAAGACAATAATGTGCCATTTGTCGTTATTTCAAAATGACTATTTTCAAATCCAAATTCCTTGCATAACTTTGGAATTTGTTTTAACAAATTGAAATTTAAAGTTGGCTCTCCCTCTCCTGCAAAATAAAAAGTAACATTATTGGAATTATTTTTAGCAAGGAATTTTAGTATCTCTAAAAATTGCTCTTTAGACATCATCTCTTTTTTATGATACCCTGCTGATAAATAACAATAAGAACATTTCAATGTGCATCCGTGAGAAATGTCCAAACTAACAACATCTATCTTTCTACTTGATTTGTCAAAGTTATAATTTGGAGATATTTTTACACTATTTCTTTTGGGTATAATGACTCCTTCATATAAACTCTTTATGTCTAACGGAGAAAATATATGATACAATTCCAAATCTAGTGGATCTAATATGTATATTTGATTATTTAAATCAAATTCTTTCAAATCTTGTTTTTTGCAAACACTTGTCATTTTTTGTTTATATATTAAGGGTGTGCTAAAGCATTAGTAGCACACCCATTATACATTTTAGAAAGTTGTTATACTATCTGATTCGCAACTATTCTAAGACTAGCCTCTATAGATGAGCAGCCCTGACGAAAATTGGCAACCATGACTTCCACACGCATGATCCGTAGACTGTGACATGTGAGTGTGTTTTGTTGCCTCGCTTCCTCCTTTTACATTGGACAAGGATTCTCCATTAAGGGTTTCAAACTTAAAATCTCTTTTCATTGTCTGTTTCCTTTCTAAAAAAAATTCAACGAATGTTTTAAATCTTGGAATCTAACGTTTCTTGGAAAGTATACGCCTTTTTACCCAGACGGGGCTGTATCAACCTTGTGCAAAGGTTAT
>ERZ772881.915-NODE-915-length-29512-cov-17.484876_pt1 | contig 29512 bp, 18 predicted proteins | sample MGYA00580581_ERZ772881 | MGnify/ENA primary metagenome ERZ772881 (study PRJEB29015, sample SAMEA2737668) | human gut metagenome | biome: human gut; feature: human-associated habitat; material: faeces | place: China | collected 2012 ...
GGAAGTTGTCGAAGCCGGCCTCGCACCAGACGGTCGCGTCGGTCATCTTCTGGATGTCCGCATCGTCCACTTCCCACCAGCGCTTCATGACGGCGTTGCCGTTTTCATCGGTGCACTCGCCGCAGGCGTCGAGGCAGGCTGCACCGGAGTTCAGCAGGTGGATGATGCCGCCGTTGTCCTTGGCCTTGCCCTCGAGGTCGTAGCCGGTGACGCGCTTGGTGGCCTCGGGAGACCAGTAGGTGCGCACATCGGCGAAGATCTGGGCGCGGTTGGTCAGCAGCTCCATAAAGAGCATACCAAGGCCGTTGAGGACGTCATTCTCGGTCGCAAAGACCATCGGCTCCTTCGGGCCTTCAAAGTCGAACGAGGAGTTGAGCACAGCCTCGGGATAGTCGCAGTTGGGCCAGTGGTCGGTCCACTGTCTCTGACCCTGGAAGCCGGCGGCGATGGCGTTGTGGCCGACCTTTTCTTCTTCAAATGCGTCGGGGAGATTCTTGTTGCCCTGGATCAGATCCTTGATGATGCAGTACATCTTGATCGTGAACTCCCACTGCTTCTCTTTTTCTTCGGGGGTGAACTTGATGCGGCGCTTTTCGCCGAGGAAGTCGACGTACTCGGGGTTGTCGTCGCGGCCTTCCCTGCAGTGTTCCTTCGTCCAGGCCAGGGCCTTTTCATACGCCTCATGGTCGTAGATGCCCTCCTCCATGCGGCGGAGGATCTCGACTTCGTCAACGGACTCGACGCGCAGACCCAGATATTCCTCCATGAACTGCTGGTCGATGATGGAGCCGCCGATGCCCATGCACATGGAACCGATCTGGAGGTAGCTCTTGCCGCGCATCGTGGCGGCAGCGACGGCCGCGCGGCCGAAGCGCAGGAGCTTTTCCTTCACGTCGTCGGGAATTTCGGTGACCTGATCGCGGTCCTGCACCTCGTGGCCGTAGATGCCGAAGGCGGGCAGACCCTTCTGTGCGTGGGTCGCCAAAACGGATGCCAGATACACAGCGCCCGGACGCTCGGTGCCGTTGAAGCCCCAGACACCCTTGATGGTCATGGGATCCATGTCCATGGTTTCTGCACCATAGCACCAGCACGGCGTGACCGACAGCGTGATGGCAACGCCATCACGCTTGAACTTCTCGGCGCAGGCGGCAGATTCCGGCACGCGGCCGATGGAGGTGTCTGCCATGACGACCTTGACATGCTCGCCGTTGGAGTAATACAGGTTTTCCTCAAACAGCTTCTTTGCAGCCTCGGCCATGGCCATGACCTGATCTTCCAGACTCTCGCGCAGCTTCATGGGGCCGCGTCTGCCGTCGATGATGGGGCGGATGCCGATCACGGGATATTCGCCGATGTAACGATTCTTTGCCATTCCAAATTCCTCCTCTTTATATTTCTGTGCTCAGATTTCTGTCCTTGTTGTTTTCTGTTACGCCGTTTTTAAGCGGTTTCCCACACAGAAAAACCGTTTTACGGTTCACTTCTTCATCACACACGACGAAGTCCGCGCGTTTTCCGGGCGCGATGGAGCCAATCTCGTTCTCGCAGCCAAGCTCCCTCGCAGGGATCAGCGTCGCGGAGAGAATGGCTTTCTCTTTCGGAATGCCAAATTCGACCGCCTTGCGCATACAGTCGTAAAGATTCGTGGCCGAACCGGCCAGCGTGCCGTCTGCCAGCTTTGCTACGCCGCCATACAGGAACACGTCTTGCCCGCCGAGGGTATACTGCCCATCCGGCATCCCGCAGCAGCGCAGCGCGTCGGAAACGAGGCAGATGCGTCCCGGAAACAGCTTGAACGCCATGCGCACCGCGCTCGGGTGGATGTGCTGGCCGTCACAGATCAGCTCCGCAACCACGTTTTCACGTTCGCTGCCCGCGCCGATGGGGCCGGGCTTGCGGTGGTGGATGCCGGGCATCGCGTTATACAGGTGCGTCAGGTGGCTTGCGCCCGCGTCAAAAACGGCGCACGCTTCTTCGTAGGTGCAGTCGGTGTGCGCGATGGAGACCGTACAGAGCTTGGACGCTTTTTCGGCAAATTCCACAGCACCGGGCAGCTCCGCCGCTACATCCGCAATGCGAACAAGCCCTTCGGATGCGTCATAAAGCCGTTTGAACGCGGCAAAATCCGGCTCTCTCAGGTACGCACCGTTCTGCGCGCCCTTTTTCTTCTCGGAGAAGAACGGCCCCTCCATCTGGATGCCCATGAGACGGGCACAGCCCTCCGGCTGCTCGTTTCTGAGCCGGACTGCCGTTTTGTACGCCGCCTCCAGCACGTCGTAGGGCAGCGTCATGGACGCCGGCGCGAAGCTCGTCACGCCGTTTTGCGCGAGATAACGCGCCATTTTGACAAGGCCGTCATAGTCGCCGTCCGAGAAATCCGCGCCGGAGTTGCCGTGATTGTGGACGTCGACAAGCCCCGGAATGACATACTGGTTGTTCAGGTCGATGCCGTCCTCCGCAGGGACGGTGTTCAAAACCTCCGTGAATCTGCCGTCTTCCACACGGAAAGCGCCGTGCTGAAAACGTCCGTCCACGAAAATATTTGCGTTTTTGAACAGCATACTCACACCTCCGGCAGGCTGGCGGCCGCCATCGACTGGCCGACGCGGCGGAAGTTCTCATCCGGCAGCATGACGCGGAGCTTCTGAGAAAGCTCGGGATATTCTTCGCTCAGAACGCGCTGGCATTCAGCGACGATCAGATCGCCGCCCACGCCGGACGCGACACGGCCAAGGACAATCAGATTGCGGATGTCATAGAGCATTTCATACAGGCAGAGCGTATGACCGAGATACACGCCGATGGACTTGAAAATGTCCAGTGCGTAGGGAACGCCCTGCTCTGCCAGCTTCTGCACTTCCTTGAGCTTTTCCGCCGGCGTCAGGCGTTCTGCCAGCGCAATGCCAGCCGCCGGAGCCAGATTTATGACCGCGTCCTGCGAAAAGTATTTGCAGCCGACGCCGATGTCGCCGGACCATTCATCGCGCATGGCGTGTTCATTCAGATCGACCGGCGCAAACGCCAGCTCGCTGAACCAACCAAGCAGGTTACAGTCAGCGTTCACATAGCCAACCGCTTCGCTCGTGCCCATAGCAAGACCCATGACCGCGCCTTCATGCAGACTCATCGCGCCTGCAAGCGCGGACACGTCGCCGTCGTTGGCAACGACGATGGGCACGTCTCCGATCTCCTTCGCGGCACGTTCGAAGACGGTCTTGACCTCTTCGCGGCGGCTGCGCGGCACCTTGAGGAAGATGGAGGAAACCATCGGCGCGTTGCCAATGAACACGCCTGCGGATGACACGCCGATACCGTCCACGCGAGGCATTTTACTCGCGGCAGTTTTGAACGCGGCCACAATGCCGTCATACTGGTACTGCGGGTCCTCGCTCGTCTTCGGGTGCCAGACGACCTCCTCGGAGTAAACGGTCTCGCCATCCACGACAGCGGAGACTTTCCGATCGGAGCCGCCGGCGTCAAAGCCGATGCGGCAGCCGTTTGTATGACCGCCGGCCTTTCTGGTCTGCTCGTGGGCAGCGGGGAAATGCGCTTCGTCGGAGATCACGATCTCAAAAGGACGCTCATAGACATCCTGCATAAAGCCGACGTCAAATTCCCGCTTCCCACCCGCGCGGTATTCCTCCTGCATACGCTTTGCGATCGCCTCGTCGCCGCAGAGGTAAACTCTCCAGCCGCCGACGCTCCAGAGAAGCATCTTGACAAAACGCTCTGCGTAACGGTAGTTGGCTTCGGCAAATTCCGAACCGCGGAGCTTTGTTTCAAACACGGAGGTCAGACCGTTTTCGCGTTCGACTGCGATTTTGAACGGGCGAGCGGCATCCTGCAAATAGGCTTTGATCCAGATGCCAAATGGAATGAAGTCCTTGTCCAGCAAGGGCTGATTTTTCAGGGAGTATGTAATACCGAGATAGTTCATAGTGCTCTCCTTTTCGCTCACAGCGGGAGCTTTGCCGCTGCAGCCTCGTCGCAGATGACGGTGACATCGGGATGGAACTGCAAAATCGAGCCGGGGACCCCCGGCGTGACAGGACCGAAGAAGACCTTGTAGAGGATGTCCGCCTTGCTCTCGCCGGTGGCGATGAGAAGGACCTTGCGTGCAGCCATAACCGTACCGATGCCCATGGTGATGGCGGCGGTAGGTACTTCGTTGATGGAGTTAAAGAAGCGTTTATTCGCTTCGCGCGTCATTTCGGTCAGCTGCACCTCATGCGTCATGACCGGGAAATGGTCGCACGGCTCGTTGAAGCCGATGTGCCCGTCGTGGCCGAGACCGAGCAACTGGATGTCCACACCGCCCCAGTCCTCGATCTGGCGCTCATAGGCTTCGCACATGGCAGGGATGTCGGCGGCAAGACCGTCCGGGACGATGGTGTTTTCCGATTTGATGCCGATATGATCGAACAGGTTTTCCTGCATGAAGCGGCGGTAGCTCTGCGGGTGGTCGGGCGCGAGACCTTTATATTCGTCGAGGTTTGCGGAGCGGACGCGCGAAAAGTCGATCTTTCCTGCCTTCTCGCGGCGAATGAGCTCCTTGTAGAGTGGGATAGGAGTCGAGCCGGTGGCAAGCCCCAGCACACAGGCGGGCTTGCGGCAGATGACCGCCTCAAATTCGTCGACAGCCGCCTTTCCCATTTCTTCGGGTGTTTTGACTTTGATGATATTCAGGTGCAGCATTTTGATGGCTCCTTATTGCTCATATCCGTTTGGATTTTGTTTCTGCCAGTTCCACGTGTCGCGGCACATATCGACGAGACTGTGTTCCGCCTTCCAGCCGAGCACATCCAAGCTCCTGGCGGGATCTGCGTAGCAGGCTGCAAGATCGCCGGGACGGCGGTCTGTGATCTCATAGGGCACTTTCACACCGTTTGCTTCTTCAAAGGCGTGCACCATGTCGAGCACGCTGTAGCCGTGACCGGTGCCGAGGTTGAACACGCCCTCGCCGGTGTGGGTCATCAAATACTGGATCGCGGCAACATGACCCTTTGCCAGATCAACAACATGAATATAGTCGCGCACACCAGTGCCATCCGGCGTGGGGTAGTCATTGCCGAACACGTTCAGATGGTCGCGCTTGCCGATTGCGGTCTGCGAAATATACGGCATAAGATTATTGGGAATGCCGTTCGGATGCTCGCCGATCTTTCCGCTTTCGTGCGCCCCCACAGGGTTAAAATAGCGCAGGTTCACGACCGACCAGTCGGGGTCCGCTTTTGCGATGTCACGCAGGATCTGCTCCCCCATGTATTTTGTCCAGCCATAGGGATTGGTGCAGTTTCCGGTCTTGGAGGTCTCGCGCAGCGGCATCTCATTGTCGCCGGAGTAGACCGTCGCGGACGAGGAAAAGAGGATGCGCTTGACGTTGTGCTTCGCCATGACCTTGCAGAGCGTCATGGTCGCGTCCAGATTGTTGCGGTAGTATTCCAGCGGCTTGGCAACGGACTCGCCGACGGCCTTGAGTCCCGCGAAGTGGATGGCGCAGGAAATCTCATGCTCTGCAAAGATTTTTTCCAGCAGCGCCTCGTCGCGCACATCGCCCTCGATGAACTCCACCGTCTTGCCGGTAATTTCGGCTACGCGGTGCAGGCTTTCAGGGTTAGAATTGCTGAGATTGTCAATTACAATCGGCGTATGACCCGCCTTGATCAGCTCCACACAGGTGTGACTGCCAATACATCCGGCGCCGCCGGTCACAAGTACGTTCATCTCGATTCCTCCTCTACGATCTTCCGCATTTCGTCCCACTTCTTCTCCATGTCCGCCACGAGCTTGAACTGGGTGCGGCAGCGGTCAAGATTCTGCCCTTCCCGATGAACGGCAAAATAATGATCCCCATCAAGATAGTCCGTCAGGAAGCGAACGCCGCACTCCATGGTCATGGTCTTAGCTCCCATTGGCAGCAGCTCCAACTCCTTTGCCGTCAGGCCGGGGCAGGCGCGGACATAGCCGCGCGTAAAGACGCGGAAGCGTTCCAGACTCATTCCCATTTTAGAGAGATCTTTTTCATCTTCTGCGGCAGTTGCCGCGCCGAAGCGGATGGAGTCACCGAAGTCATAGAGGCTCGAGCCGGGCATGACCGTATCCAGATCGATCACGCACAGCGCCTGACGGGTCGCCGCGTCCAGCAGAACGTTATTAAGCTTTGTGTCGTTGTGCGTCACGCGCAGCGGCAGCTCGCCCGCAGTCAGCGCGTTCTGAATGGCCGACATTTCTGCCTGCCGGGCCAGCGCAAATTCAATTTCAGGCTGAACCTGCGCTGCCCGGTGCATGGGGTCGCGCTCCAATGTCTCCAGAAACGTGCGGTAACGATCCGGTGTATTGTGGAAATTCGGGATGGTCTCGTGCAGCTTCGCCGCCGGGAAATCCGTCAGAAGCTGCTGGAATGTGCCGAAGCCCACGGCGCTCTGATAAAAGTCCTCGTCCGTCTCGGGAAGCTGGAGGCAAATCGAATCTTCCACAAAGTCATACACGCGCCAATAGGCATCCTGCGCATGCAGATAGCTTGCGCCGTCATGCGTTTTTACAAGCGTCAGAACGCCGCGCGGGTCGTCTGTTTCTGTCCGCAGGAACTCCGTGACGGCAGTGATATTTTCCATCAGCCCCGCCACGTCGCGGAACGTATTGTTGTTGATTTTTTGCAGGATATAGCGATGGCCGCTCCCGGTCACGACCAGATAGGTCACGTTGATATGCCCGCAGCCATACGGCTCGCAGGAAACAGGCTCCGCGTCCAGGTGGAAGCCGCGCAGTACTTCAAACAGGTTTTCGTTCATTTCCAAAGCTCCTCCGTATAAATGCCCTCCGCCTTCATCTTGGCCACGGCTTCCTTGACAGATGCCAGATCTTCGCGGTAGGTCACGCCGTACCATGTTTCCTCGCACGGCAGCACCTGCACGCTTGCGGACTTGTCTGCAAGCTGCTCATTTACCACAAACGGCAGGAAGTATTCACACTTGAGCGGATTTGTCTTCATTGCTTCTGTCAGGAACGCGCCCATGCGCGCCCAGAGCTCATCCAGCACACGCGCCGAGAAGCCCCAGAGATTCATCGACACGATGGTGTCGCCCGCCAGCGGGAAGAAATGCTCGCCGTCCTCGGTGTATTCGGCGTCCGCGCCTTTTTTGAAGATCTTCGTGCGTTCCGTCACACCGGTCAGCATCCCGTCTTCGATCTCGCAGACGCCGCGCGCCACGGAGCCGAACTCCGTCACCGTATTTTTCAGACGGTAGCCGACCATGGCATACTTGCTCTCATCGGTCTGTGCCGCCAGAAAATCATAGATTTCCGAGAATGCCGTGCGCCCGTAGAAGTCATCCGCATTGATGACGGCAAACGGACCGTTTATCACGCCCTTGCAGCAGGCCAGCGCATGGCCGGTGCCCCACGGCTTTGTGCGTCCCTCCGGAACCTCTATGCCCTCCGGCAGGCGGTCAAGATCCTGATAGACGTAGGACACATGGAAATACTGCTCCATGCGGTCGCCGATGCATTCGCGGAACTCTGCTTCCATCTCGCGCTTGATGATGAACACCACGTCGCGGAAGCCCGCGCGCCATGCGTCAAACAGGGAAAAATCAATGATGATATGTCCTTCCGGATCGACCGGCTCGATCTGCTTGAGACCGCCGAAGCGGCTGCCCATGCCCGCGGCCAATATGACAAGCGTTATTTTCTCCATACTCGTCTCCTTTAAAAAAATCACGCGCCGATTTCTGTGAACCGGCGCGTGTATGTCTGACCTTACCGCTCCAATGCAGCGCAGATCTGGCTGTACTGGCCTTCCGTATAACCAATTCCCCAGGAAGCGTCGGATTTTTTCTTTCCGCCATACCAGACACGCAGCACGTCTGCCTCACGATCCAGCAGGAATGCTGTGCGGTACAGGCAGAAATCATCCCAGCTGCCGTCCTTGCCCTGCTCCATCAGCGGATTCGGAAAAACTTTCCACGGCTGACTCGTTTCCTTGACCGCGTAAAACAGCTTGCAGTAATCGCAGTTTGTGCCGTTCGGATACGCAGGATAGATCGCGTGCAGCGTATCATCCGCAGGATCGCGCCAGATCGTCAGATGCCAGAGCTGATAACCGGGCTGCGCGAGATCCTCGCAGGTCTCTTCCGCGCTCCAATGCAAACCGTCCTCCGAGGTGCGGGTGCGAACCTTATTGTCCTGGTTCTGATACCCCGTATTTCCGGTATCAACATACCACATCCGCCAGCTTCCATCCTGCATACGCTGGATGCAGGGCGACAGAATGCTGTATTTCTGCACCGGGTCATGGAGCACGATCTCCGGCTTCGTCCAGTGAACGCCGTCGGCTGAGCGCATCAGCTTGACCCACGACTGCACAATATCGTCCGCCTCCACATAATACAGCCACAGCTCATCACGCTCTTTGTTGTAAACAAGCTCCACGTCGCAGTTATGACCGGGCTTCGGCGCAGGGGTCAGCGGATTTGTCAGTCCCTCAGGAACGATCCACGTCTGCGCGTCATTGGAAACCAGAATGGACGGATCCTCCAATCCATCATTGTTATAGGGATACGGCGTCATTGCCATCCAGTACAGGTATCCGTGCCAAGGAGCGTCAAAGCGCAGCACCGAAGGGTGCGTGGACTGATCAGAGCCGTCATAGGTCGGGATGTGCTGCGGGCAAACCGCGTTTTTCAGAATACTCACTCGTTTGTCCTCCATTCATTCATGTCAATGGCTTCTCCGCCGCGCAGGCGGCTTTCCTCTGCGGCCAGCGCGATCAGGTGGCTTTCCACCGACGCATCCGCGCTTGTTTTGCTCCCGCCGCCGCGATGCAGCGTCTGCAGGAAGTCTCGCATCATGGCGGCGTCACTGCCGCTGTGTCCGCCGGCTGGCGTGTGAACGTGCAGTGTTGTATGATCTCCGGACGCAAAATCGCTGATCTCAAGCGTAGACGATTCCATGTTGCCCCGAATTTGTCCGCAGCTGCCCATCACATTGATGATCCGCTCACAATGCTCTGTAAAGGCGCACATCGTCATGCTGACGCTGACGCCGTTTTCATACAGCAGGTTCACGACCTGATTGTCCACAACATCGTTATCACACTGATAGACGCACCGGCCATACGGGCCGCGCTGCAGTGCGTTCAGAACCGCTTCACGGGAAGGATCAAGGCTCACCACAGAGACAAATCCATCGGAAACGGCCTTTGGATGCTCCAGATAGAAGCGCGGCGCGTAATACGGGCAGCGATCCCGGTGCATACATCCATCCAGACAGTATTCCGCCGCACCGTCCGGCTTGTGCGCGGCGTTGAAATGCGCAAGGGAGCCAAAGCTGCTGACCGCCTCACACGAGCTGCCGGCAAGCCATGTCAGGATGTCCGTGTCGTGGCAGCACTTTGCCAGGATCATCGGGCAGCTATCCTCACTGCGGCTCCAGTTCCCGCGCACAAAGCTGTGCGCCATGTGCCAGTAGCCGACGCTTTCGATATGCTGGATGGAGACAAGCTGGCCGATCGCGCCGCTGTCGATCAGCTCCTTGAGCTTCACGAAGAACGGAGAATAGCGCAGTACATGGCAGATGGACAGCACGCGCCCGGTCTGCCGCGCCTTTTCGCCCATTGCGATCAGCTCCGTGCGGTCATAGCTCATCGGCTTTTCGCACAGCACGTCATAGCCCTTTTCCAGCGCCTGCATGACCGGCTCGAAGTGCATCCGGTCTTGTGTGCAGACGAATACACAGTCTGCGAATTTGTCCTGTCTGAGCGCGTCCTCCCAGCCTGCAAAGCAGCGGCCTTCGGGAATGCCGTGCTCCCTGGCAAATGCGGCGCGGCGATCTGCGCGCGGCTCCGCCACGCCGACGATCTTCAGCTCGTTCGGGAAGCTCAGCGCGTAGGCGGCATAGACGTTCGCGCCGCGCTGACCCGCGCCCAAAACGATCGCGGTAATTGGTTTCATAGGCAAGCCTCCTTGTATTCGATCTCCAGCACGGTGTCAGCCGGATCTGGAAGCAGATAGGTAAAGTGCGGGATCGTGCCAAGTGTGACAAATGCAAGGTTTTCGTAAGCATTTGTGATCCAGCTCTCTCCGCGCAGCACCTCGCTGCCATCCGCCAGCCGACGCACCGCGCCGACGCGCTTTGCGTCAAGCCCCGTCAGCGCCAGCGGCCCAATGGGGTTTTCCAGAATATGCGCATAGATGCGGTCATCCTTCTTTGTGTACCAGCCCCAGTCCGGCTTCGGTACGTCGGCGCTGCCGCAGCCATAGATGCTCTCGCCGTTGACTGCCAGCCATGTGCCGATCTCATCCAGCAGCCGGCAGCTTGCGTCATTAAACCGACCGTTCGCGTCAGGTCCGACGTTCAGGATCATGTTGCCGCCCTTGCTGACGCATTCGACCAGCTTGCGGAGCAGCATGGACGCAGGCTTGTAGTCTGTATCATAGGGGTTGTAGCCCCAGTTGTTGTTCATCGTCGTACACAGCTCCCACGGTACGCGCTCGCCGCGCACATTGCGGATACCCTCCGGCGGCAGGATCTGTTCGGGACTGACAAAGTCGCCGCTATAATATGCGGGCTGTTCGGTGACAAGACTGCCGAAGCCCTCTCCGCTTGTTTCCAGCCGATTGTCCATGATGACATCCGGCTGATGGCGGCGCACCATCCGGATCAGATCTGTCGCCCTCCACGCCTCGCCGCGCAGCTCGTCATAGGCATAATCGAACCAGAGAATGTCGATCTTGCCGTAATTCGTGACCAGCTCCTCGATCTGTCCGTGCATATAGGCAAGGTAGCGTTCAAAGTCGATCTTCTCATCCTGATAGGCGGGATCGCCGCGCATGGGATGATTGCAGTCGTTGTATTTTGGGAAATCCGGGTGATGCCAGTCGATCAGGGAGTAGTACAGACCCACGCGCAGCCCTTCGGCTCGCACTGCGTCCACGAATTCCCGCACAAGATCGCGCCCGCAGGGGGCATTTGTACTCTTATAATCCGTCAGCTTGGAATCAAACAGGCAGAAACCGTCATGGTGCTTGGCGGTCAGCACAACATACTGCATGCCCGCCCGCTTCGCGCGCCGAGCCCAGTCGCGGGGATCATAAGCCTTCGCGGTGAACTCCTGCATATACTGCTCATATTGCTCTGCGGGGATCTTTGCCTCGCTCATGTACCACTCGCCGCGCCCGGGGATCGCGTAAAGGCCCCAATGAATGAACATACCGAAACGCGCTTCGGTGAACCACTGTGTCCGTGTTTCTCTTTCTGTCATAGGTTATCCTTTCACGGCGCCTGCCGTCAGCGACTTGACAAACGTTTCAGACAGCAGGCAGAAGATGATGATGGTGGGCAGAACGATCAGGATGATCGCCGAAAACATTCCGTTCAGATTCTTGGAATACGCCGTCGTAAACTGACCGAGCAGCGCGGGAAGCGTCATGTGCTCCTTGGATTTGAGCAGGATGGATGCAAAATAATACTCATTCCAGTTATTCAAAAACGCCATGATCGCGGCTGTGGCAAGGCCCGGCTTCGCGATCGGCACAATGATCCTGAAATAGGTGCTGATATAGCCGCAGCCGTCCATCATGGCCGCCTCCTCCATTTCCTTTGGAATGGAGAGAAAGTAGCTGCGGAGGATGAAAAACGTGACCGCGATGCCGAGACTGGCGTAGACAAAGATCACACCGGTCAGCGTATCCTTGAGTCCGAGGTCGGAGAGCAGCCGGTAGATCGGGAAGCTGATGGAAATTGACGGGATGAACAGCGTTGATGCGAACATCAGCGTCACAAGACTTTTTCCCTTAAAGGAGATCCGTGCAGACACATACGCCGCAAGAGAGACGGCAAAGACGCTGATCACGGTCGATATGACGGTCACGATAAGGCTGTTGAGAAAATACTGACCGATATTGAGCTTTGTAAAGATGGTGATGTATCCGTCAAACACCCATTTTTCTGGAAGGCCCAGACCACCTGGCGTCTGCTTGAAGGAGTTGAGAAGTACCCACAGGATCGGATACAGGGAAATGACCAGCACGAACGCCATCAGCAGATACCGAAGCACTTTTACAGGAATTGAGGAACCGTTGCTTTGTTTCATTGTTTGATACCCCCCTAGTCCGATGTATCCGAGCGGAATGCACGGTTGATCAGGCAGACGAGCACGATCCCGAGAATGAACTGGATCACGCCTGCGGTGTTTCCGCGTGCAAAGTTCAGCTTCGTGCTTCCAAGCGAGGTTTTGTAGATATAGTAGCTCAGCGAATACGTGGCGTTATCCGGGCCGCCGGACGTGATGAGCGCGATCTCGTTGTAAAGAAGCAGACCGTAGTTTGCCGCCATAACGGAGATGGTGCCGATCATCGGCCGCAGCAGCGGAAGCGTGATATACCAGTCGATCTGCCGGTCGGACGCGCCTGCGATGCGGGCCGCTTCATAAACAGCAGGATCAATGGAAAAAATCTGTGTCAAAAGCAGCAGGCAGTTGGAGCCGCCGAACAGGATAAAAGTAAAGGTAACGCCCCAGAACGCATATTTGGAGTTAGACAGAACGCTCACATCTGACCCGGGCCAGATCAGATTGCACAGCTCTGTGACGATGCCGCGCGCTGGACTGTACAGGTTCAGAAAGATCAGACCGATCGCTGCGGTCGAGATGATGTTTGGGATCAGGAACATATTGCGGGTGAATTTCCAGCCGCGCATTTTTTTCGACAGAGTCAGCGCGACCAGAATGGTAAACGGCACCTGGATCAGCAGCGTCAGCGCGACCCACTTGAGCGAGTTGACCAGCGCCATTTTGAAGTTTGCGTCGTAGCGGAACAGCTTGATATAATTATCAAACAGGTTTGACCATCCCAAAAACTCCGGCGCGGTGAAATTCTCATAGTTCCATTTGCAGAACGAGGTCAGAAAAATCGTGATCAGCGGATATGCATAGACGATCAGAAACAGGATCGTACAAGGGGTAAGGAAGGCCAGAATAAACCCTCGTTTCCGATATTTTCCCATTGCACGAGCTGCCGTTTTCTCTGCTGTTCCAGCCTTCATAATGTGTCATCCTTTCTTTGCGGTATAGCAAAGGGGGCTTTACGCCCCCTTCGTCACCATGGATCGTGATCAGTTTGCCGCAATCACAGCATCAAGATCCTTGACGACATCGTCAACCGTCTTGCTGCCGTCCTTCAAGCCGGCGTATTTGGACTGGATCTCGCCCTCAAAGTCACCGAACTCATTGCCAAGTCCGAGCGCCTGATAGTCTGCCGCCATGCAGAGCTGGCAGGCGGAAACCAGAAGCTTCGCCTCGGGTGCGTCAACGCTGTCCATCAGCGTGGTATAATCCACGTTGGTATTCGGGGCCATGCCGATGCCGAACGCGATGATCTTGTTGGCGATCTCTTCGCTCGTCATGTACTTGATGAACTCGATGCAGGCTGCGGTCTGTGCGTCGGTCAGGCTGTTCGATACCACAAAGCCCGTGCCGCCGGACATCAGGGAAGCGCGCTTGCCGGATTCGTTCGTCGGGAAGTTGGCAGGCTTGATGTTCTCCGCGCCCGCCGCACAGTCTACGCTTCCGCCGGCATCCCAGACACCGTTGAAGAGCATAGCGGTCTTGCCGTCAAAGAAGTCATTGCGGTACTGCTCGTCGTCGTCACCGCCGGGGCCAAAGTTCGCGGAGTCGATCTTCTGCAGAACCTTCTCCTGCATGAACGTCATGACCTCACGGAACGCAGGATCGTCAAACGATGCGACCTCTGCGCCCTGTGCATAGAATGCGCGGGTCGCTTCGTCCGCCTGGAAACGGCCAGCCGTCAGAATGTTGGTGGGCCAGCCTGCGTTCAGGCCGAACGGGGTAATACCTGCGTCAACAAGCTTGTCGACTGCTTCCTCAAAGTCCGCCCATGTGCTCCAGTCGGCGGGGACCTTCGCGCCAGCCTGCGCGAACAGCGCTTCGTTGTACCAGAAGCCAACAGCTTCGATCTGCTCACGAACGGAATAGATTTTCCCATCCGCAGTCAGATTCTGATCGTAGCAGACGCCTGCGCCTGCCTTGAAGCCGGCATCTCCATCCAGATACGGCTTCAGGTCAAGGATCAGACCGGCCGCGCTTGCGACGGGAACGATGTTCCAGCCGCCAAAGTCGGCGATGTCATAGAACTTGCCGCCGCTGATGTCGTTGAGCGCTGTGTTGTAGATGCCCTCCGCGCCGGATTCATCGGGGATCGCGACAAAGGTGAACTCATCCTTGTGCATATCCGCAAAATCCTGATAGATCTGACGCATCTGCGCCGCTGCGGGCCATTCGGACTCGTCATGGTAGTAGCCGTGAACGAAGGTGATCGTAGGCTTCTCTGCGTCCATCGGCATCTCATCCGTCTTTTCGCCCATGTTTTCCTTCGCCGTTTCGCCGTTGGCGGCGGGCTGCTCGTCTTTTTTCATGGTGTCATTGGTCTGCTTCGCGCAGCCTGCAAACAGGCTGATGACCAGAAGCGATGCCAGTAACAATGCAAGGATCTTCTTCATAATACCCTCCGTAATTTTTATTTGTCAGGCCTGTCTTTTGCAGGTCTGACCGGTAAGTTCAGTCTAGCTGCGAAAAAAGAAAAACGCCATAAAACATTTTGCCGAAAGGTTGTGTTTTTTTGACCTCGGGCGAAAAAAGGATCCGCCGCCGGATTGTGCAATTTCAACAATCCGGCGGCGTTTTTCGCTGCAATAGATGTAATATTATGATTCAGTTGCGATATTTTTACCGTTATTCGCGTTCCTGCTCCAAATCTGCTATGATGGAAATAACAGACCGCTGCACATCCTTTCCCCGCAGCAGCTCTTCCAGCTGCTGCTCCAGCTGGGCACTTGATTTGGCGGGCAGGACGGAATAAAGCGTCAGGATCTGCAGGTCTGCCTGCTTGCAGACCTGCACGGCATCTGCCAGAACCGGCACCTGCTCGTGGATCCATGTATCCGAGATATTGGGATTGCTCGGCGCCTGATGCGTTTTTGTGACGATCTGCTCCTGCACGTCTTTACTGAGCATATATTTCAGGAATCGAACGCAGGCGTCGATCTGCCTTTTTGAGCCGTCGTTGCTGATAACATAGCCGGTCGCAGGATTGGCGTATGCGATCGTTTCTCCCGAAAAACCGGGAAACGCGGCATAGCGGATCTCCTGCTTTGTCGTCGTCTCCGCAAGCTCTGTATTCGCCCAGACGCCGTCAATATAGATCGCGCTCTTGCCGTCAAAGAAATTCCGGCGGACGTCCGGCGCTGTGCCGCGCTGCGTGTCATAGGCCAGCGCACGCATAAGCTCGGACACCGCAAGCTCTGCATCCTCCCGGCGGCACACAGGCGTCTGCTTTTGCATAAAGGACAGCGCATCCCCGGATGCAGCTGCCAGTCTCGCGCCAAGGAAGAAGCCCATCTGGCTGACCTGAAGCTGAAGCGGCACGGCGCCGGTCTGCGGCGAGATCTCCGCCAGCGCATCGCAGGCCGCCCAGAACTCCTCCCAGGTCTGCGGAAGCACGACCGTGCCCTCCGGCGTTCCGGTATCCGTGATCCCCGCCTGCTGGAACAAAGACGCATTATACCAGTAGCCGATATACTCCACCGCATCCGGGAGCGTATAGACCGCGCCGTCCGGCTCCTGCAGCGCCTGCAGGATCTGCGGACTGACGTCCGAGGCGAACGTCGCGTCTTCCTGCAAATATGGCGTCAGATCCAGCGCCACGCCCTTCTTTGTGGCATTTGAAACATACTGCACATTTCCATTTGTACTGATGATGTTCGGTGTTTTATCGACCGCAAGCATATCCGCGGCCTTTTCCATGACGATCCCAAGATCCGGCGAGGTATCATAGACAATGTGAATGTCCGGGTTTTCTGCCTCGAACTCGGCAAACAGCTCGCGCATACCGACATGGTCGGCCCCGCTTCCGCCCCAACCGTGCATGAAGCTGATGGACACCGGCTCCGTCTCCGCTGCTGCGGAGCAGGCCGTCAGGAAAACGCACAGAAGCACGAGCAGCCCGCACAGCTGCCTTTTTTTCATAACCACACTTCATCTCCTGTTCAGCTTTTCTTTCTTTTATGCTATCATAACAGGAAGAACGGCAAAAAAGCAAGAGAAAGGCAAGGATATTTTTATGCGCGAACGATTTAGAAACTGGATGCGCACACCATCCCTGCGCGGGCAGCTGATCTGGCTGAGCGTCAGCTCCGTGCTGGTCACGCTGCTGATCAGCCTGCTGATCCTGGTGCTTCTCATCAGCAACGTCATGGGGCCGTTTGTCAACCGCGAGGCCGAGTTTGCCATGCAGACCGTCAGCCGCAGCCTTTCCACAAAAACGCAGCTTCTGGAAGACATCCTGCTGCGCATCTGTAAAAGTCCGCAGATGACCGGCGAGGCCTCGGATGCCAGAGGGGAACAGTTCCGCAGCCTTGTTGATATTTACTCGGATAAAAATATTGTTGCGCCGGGGCTTCCGTTTGTGGAGATGGCATATTTCATGGATATGCGCGGCTCGTTCGACGTGGTCAGCTACCACGAGCAGCTCTCAAGCGAGCAGCTTCGGCTGAATGAAGACAATCTGGCGCGCTATCGTGCCTTTCAGGAGAGCGGCACGGACGTACAGTGTACTGCGAGCGAACCATATCTGTACATTATCTTTACTGTTTACGACCGCTGGGCGGACCCGTTCGGCACGGTGATCTTCGTCGTCAACCAGTCCGCGGTCACGTCGATCATGGGCAAGCTCTCCGACTATCAGGATGCGTTCTGGTACCTGTTTGACAAGGACGGCGCGGTCGTCCTGTCGGAGAGCGCGCTGCGGCTGAGCGCGGAGGAGCAGCGTGAGCTGGCAGATACCGGTCACGACGCCTGCTACACGCGAAAGCTGGGAGGAAGCCGGTATCTCCTGTTCAGCGAAGCCTCCGGCATGGGCCTGCGGTGCGCCGTCGGCGTTCCGTCGGTACAGATCCTGCGGCTTCTGTATCAGGTCGCTGCGCCGTATGTGATCGCCTGCGTTCTGCTTTTGCTTGCCGTCGCAGCGGTCATGTTCTTCGCTGTGATGCGGCGGCTGCGGCCGCTTCAGGAGATGACGCTCCAGCTCCGGCAGGTCGCGCAGCAGAATTTCAGCGTCAAGCTCCCGCAATACGATTGTCAGGAATTTTCCACCATGAGTCAGGCGTTCAACGCCATGACGGACACGATCGACCATCTGATCAACGATGTTTATGAGAAAAAGCTCATCGCCATGGACAGTGAGCTTCGATTCCTGCAAAGTCAGGTCAACCCGCATTTCATGTATAACGTCCTGTGCAGCATCGCGCTCATGGCGCAGATGGATGGAAATACGGACATCCAGAAAATGGCGAGCAACTTTGCAGGGTTGACGCAGGCGCGGCTTTCCAGCGGCGGCGACATCAAGATCCCGCTGGCGCAGGAGCTGCAATACGCGAAATTTTATATAGAACTGCAGCAGATGCGCTTCGGCAATAAAATATCCTATCAGGTGTCCGTCTCGGACGAGGCGCTGCTTTCCTGCCTTGTTCCGAAGCTCACGCTTGAGATGCTGGTGGAAAACGCGGTCGGACACGGCATCGAGCCAAAGGAGGGGCCGGGGACTGTCCGGGTCTCCGTCGGCTGCACCGAAAACGGGGCGCTGGAGCTTGTGGTCACGGACGACGGCGTCGGCTTTGCCGGACAAAACGGGCAGATCCAGCTGCCGCTCGACCTGCCTGCCGTCGGAAGCCGCCACAACAGAGTCGCGCTGAACACGGTCTATCAGATGCTCAAGCACCTCTACGGTCCGGAATATGGGATCCGGATCACCAGCTTTGAAAACAGTGGGACGAAGGTCACAATCCTGCTTCCAAAGGAGGACAGTCAACATGTACAAAATTCTGATCGCGGACGACGAGGCGCTGATGCGCAAGGGCCTTTGCACACTGATTGACTGGGCAAAGCTCGGCTGTCAGATCGTCGGCACTGCCGAAAACGGTCTGCAGGCAAAGCAGGCCGTGCTCGACTATCAGCCGGACATTATCATCGCCGACATCAAAATGCCGGTCATGGACGGGCTGGAGCTTGCGCGCTGGGTCTGCGGCGCACAGCGGCAGATCCAGATCATTCTGCTGACCGCCTTTGCGGATTTTTCCTACGCGCAGCAGGCGATCCAGTACGGCGTCAGCGACTACGTTACAAAAACGGGAAATATGAATGACATCGTTGCCGCTGTCGAACGATGCAAGCAGAAGCTGGATCAGCAGCGGCTGCTCCATGTGGATGTTGGAAGCCGCATTTCGTCCATGCTCAGCGCAGTCCTGAGCGGTACGCTGCACCATGAGGCGGAGATACGTCAGCAGGCGGCAGCCCTTGGGCTGACCGCCTCCGGCTACGCCGTCGCAGTCGCGGATCTGCGCAGCGCGGAGGCCATGAACCCGTCTCCCATGCTTCGGGCAGGACTGGAAAAGCTGTTTTACAGTCTGCTTCCGCCGGAGCAGCTGTATCTCTGCCCGCAGGGGCGGCATGAGCTGAATATGGTGTTTCCGGACTGCTCCGACACACAGCTTCGCAGCTTCTGCTTCGACTGTGTTTCCACGGCAAGAAAGCTGCTGGGAAAGACGCTGTATCTCGGTGTGAGCGAAAACAGCCGGCCGCTGTGCGAGCTGCAAGACGCGCTTGCGCAGGCACACCGCGCACTGCAGGATCGCTTCTATGATCAGCAGGAGGTCCATTTTTTCCGGCATATGCAGACCCAGCGCGCACCGACGTACGCCGCGTACTTCACGACGCTCGGCAACGCGCTCAAAAGCGCCGATCTGACACAGGCGGAGACGGCTCTTGAACATATTTTTGACACACAGCGCCGCCAGCATGCGCCCGAAGCGCAGGTCAAGGAGACGGCGATGATGGTCATGCACACCTGCCGCAGTACGCTCGAAGCGTTCGGCGCAGATCTGGACGCTGTGGATCTGGACAGGGCGGAGTGGAAGCGTCAGCTTCAGCAGCTGCAGTTCCATCAGGACTGTATCCGCCACCAGAAGCAGCTTGTGCGCGCAGTCTGTCAGTATCTCGCGCTGCTCTCTACGGAGGGCGGCAATCTTCTGGCGGACGTGCAGAACTACATGGACCTGCATTTCTGCGAGGCGCTGACGCTGAGCGCGCTGGCGGCTGCCGTGCACGTCAGCCCCGGCTATCTCAGCCGCTTCTTCCGTCAGAAGACCGGGCGGACGGTCATGGAAACGATCGCCGGAAAGAAGATCGAGTACGCCCGCCAGCTTCTGGACGAGGGAAATCTGAAGGTATTCGAGGTCGCGCAGCGCGTCGGCTTCGAGGACACCACCTATTTCAGCCATGTTTTCAAAAAATACACAGGGATGTCCGCCAAGGAATATCTGACGCAGGCCCAGCGCCGCAAGCGCGCGGCGGCGGAAAAAACGCCCTGACACACACCAGCGGGGAGCCGACCGGCTCCCCGCTTTTTCGCTATTTTGCCAAATCCGCTCCGCGGTTTTTATGCAGTTTATGCAATTAGAACAAAAGTGGTCAAAAAATCACAAGTGGACGTGAAAAAATCCCATGTTATTAGGACTTGATTTCATTTAGTATGGGAAACAGGATACCAGCCATTTTGGAAAAACAGATAAGTAAGGAGGATATGAAATGATAAAAGGAACCCGCTTTTTCAGCAGGCGCCTGCTTCCGCTGCTTTTGGCGGCTGTCATGCTGCTTGGAATGCTGCCGGCGCTGACGCTGCCGGTGCTGGCGCTGCCGGTGCTGGCGGAAGAACCCACAGCGGTTAAGTTGACAACGGTGGCAACAGAGGTCACCAGCAAAGGAAAAACCGGCGATAACCGATTACCAGCGCAGGTTGTAAATGGTAATAAATCCTCTGGCGATTATTATGTTGTCGGAAACGATCAGGATCAGGTGAAGAACACTGAAACACCGATGGATCCTGCCTATTGGCTTCAGCTAAATCTGGGCAAGAAATATAGTGTTTCAGAGCTGAAGCTCTGGATCTACTACGATGATAACCGTTATCTGAACAATCTAATCATTCTAGCAGCGGATGACAAGGAGTTTACGCAAAACGCCCGTGTGGTCTGGAATGCCGACAAAGAGAACTTCTTTGGATTGGGAGCCGGGGCAAACGAAGATATGCCGCCTTCGACGGCAGCGGGCTACACGGTCACGCTTCCAAAAGCAGAGGACGCACAGTATCTTCGTTTTCTGAACAAGGGCAACAACAAAAATCAGGGTGCCCATTGGGTCGAGATCGAGGTCTATGGCACAGACTCCTCTACGCCTGTAGAGACTGAAGAAACACTGTATAACGTTGCGTTGAAGCGCCCCGTCACAGTCAAACCAAATGGCAGCGGCAGCGGAGACGACCGTCCGGCCAGCCTGATCACAGACGGAGATCACAGCAACCGGGATACCGGATATACCGAGATCAACAAAGATGGAAAGTATCAGACTCCGGAAAACCCCTGCTATGCTCAGATCGACCTACAGGGTGAATATCCCATCCGCAGTCTGAAGCTCTGGAATTACTGGGACAGAACGCTGAACGGTCTTGTCATCCTTCTGTCAAAGGATGAGAATTTCAGCGACTATGAAATCGCATTCAGCTCGGATAAGGATAATTACTTCAAGCTGAAGACCGCCGGCACAGAGGATGATCGCGCCTTCACCAGCGAAGGACAGGAATTCTCGTTGGGAACTGACATCACGGCGCGTTACATCCGCATCATGAATGTCGGTCACAGCGGAAACGGAAAAGGCGGTCACTATATTGAGTTGGAAGCTTGGAGCACGGAGAAGCCACGTGAGCCGGAGCCTGAACCCTATCAGTTCCGCGATGTGCTAAAAATTCCGACCTATTCCTATACGGCACAGGGAGGACAAGCTCAAAAAGCAGAGTGGGACACCACGCATCCAGATGTCATTGACTTTGCAAAAACGAGTAAAGAGGGTGGCAAATGGGGCGGCTATCGCTACTGGATGGCGCTGACGCCGAATCAGGACGGCTATTCACAATACGAAAACCCATGCCTTGCCGCCTCCGACGATGGCGTCAACTGGGTCGTGCCGAATGGCATCAATAACCCGCTGAGCGATGTGGAGCATGAGCCGGCTGGCACGCACAATTGTGACACCGATCTTGTATATAACCCGGATTCCGATGAGCTTTGGGTGTATTACGTCTGGGAGCGGGATCAACCGGCGGGAACTCCCTCCAACCTGCGGCTTATCCGTGTGAAGGAGAAAAACAACAGCTTTGAGATCACCAGCACAACGGACGGCAAACCCTATGAGAGCCTGATCAACAGTCAGTATCGCTATGATATGCAGTCGCCTGCCGTTGTCCGTCGTAATGCGAATACATGGCTGATGTGGTCGAACAATTCCGACTCCGACAACAGCGGCAACGGCTGGCAAAGTCAGGTCGCGTTTGTCGAGCTGCGCACATCCACAGACGGTAAGAACTGGACGAACAAGCAGAGTCTTGCAGACACGCTTGTTCTGAAAGGTACCGACGGTATAGACTCTTATATTCCGTGGCATCTGGACGTGCAGTGGGTTGAAGGCCAGAATAAATACTGGGGCCTGTTCTGTGCCTACCCGAAGGGCGGCAACACCAATCGGACGTATCTTCTGTTCGGCACCTCTGAGGACGGGAAAACGTGGACGACATACCCGAAGCCGCTCCTCTCACCGCGTGATAATAAATGGGACAATAACTTCATTTACCGTTCCACCTTTATCTACGACGATACCAGCGGAACGTTGCAGGTCTGGTACTCCGGCGGCAAATCAGGCGGCTGGCGCATTGCCTATACGGAGTTTGAGAATTTCCTGACGGATACGCTCCCGACCTTGGGCGAGCCGTATACGCCGGGTACACCCACGCCGCCTCCCGCAGGCGAGTGGATCGATGTCAACCCCGGCAGCGGCGACATCAAGTTTGACGATGTGTGGGCGCAGGGCAGCGAGGGCTGGAAGAACGAGGGCGACACGGACGCCTCCTGCTACAAGCAGGGCAGCAAGGCGACGCTCTGCTTCTACGGCACGGCGGTACAGTGGATCGGTCAGCAGGAGAGCTGCTTCGGCGAGGCGGTCGTCACGCTGGACGGGCAAGCGATAGCTCCCGGCGACGTGACATCGCAGTATGTCGCGACCGGCAACCCGCAGGGTGTAGTGCTGTATTCTGTGGAAGATCTGCCGGAAGCGCCGCACGTGCTGACCATCGAGCCGAAGAACGAGGGGCAGCGCCACACTGTGGGCGGCGTGCAGCCCTACGGCGGCGTGCAGATCACAAAGCTGCAATACAAGGGCCCGGCAAAGGGCGAGGCCGAGACCGGCGCGTACTCCATCACGCCGGATACGATCAACGTCGGCGTTGGTCAGACGGCACAGATCGACGTGCTCCTGCCCTTCAACGCAAAAAATACGACTGTGAATTATGTGTCCGCGGCGGAGGACACCGCACGCGTCAGCAATATGGGTCTTGTCACCGGCGCTGCTGCGGGCGAAACCACGGTCACCGTGACGCCCGGCGTGGGTACGGAGGCGAACAAAACGGTGAACGTTACCGTGACCGCCGGCGGGCAGAGCGAAACATGGGTGCGCGTGCAGGAGACGGCCGGGAACATCACCTATTCCGAAGGCTGGGTCACGGTCAATGAGGGCGGTATGGACGGCGGCAGCGCCAAGCAGACCTCGACGACCGGCGCGACTGCGGAGTTCAAATTTACCGGCACGGGCTTCCGCTGGATCGGTCAGCGTGAGACCAACTACGGCGAGGCGCTCGTCTATGTGGACGGAGTCCCGTTTGCCTATGTAAGCGCCAACGGAACTGCTGTGTATAAGTATATGCTCTTCCAGATCAACGGACTTACGAATGGGGAGCACACCGTCAAGATCGAGGCGCAGACGCTGCGGGCAGGAGGCGGCGGCAATGACCCGGGCGTCTGGCTGGAGCTGGACGCGCTGGAATACTACACCGGCACGAAGCCGCTAAATACCGAGGTGACCTCCGTGGCGCTCCGCCCGTCCGAGCATATCACGATGGATGTCGGGGCTGAGACCTCTGTGCTTGCCACGGCGATGAACGCCGACCGGGTGGCAGTCCACGGCAAAGCGCTGCAATACAGCGTTGAGGATACGGACACGGCGGAGCTGACCGACGGCGAGAACGGGCTGAGGAAGCTGACCGGCAAAAAGGCCGGCGCGACCAAGCTGACCGCCTCGCTGACGGACAACAACGCAATAAAGGCGGAGCGCACCGTCACCGTCCTCAGCGACGGGATGCAGGAAACACCGCGTATGCCGGTGGATGAAGCAAATCCGCTGCTGCTGGTCAGCATCTATGCACAGACCAAGAAGCAGGACTGGTGGGGCAGCAACGTTCCCAAGGGCGTGCCCGCGCAGGGCAATCTGAGCGTCACCGGCGTGTGGGATATGATCCCGGACGATCTGAAGCCCCATACCGCCATCCAGCTCCACGGCGACGACTTCATCGGTCACGGCTATGGCGGTTATGGCGACCACGACGCGCTGTGGGCATGGTATACCTACTTTGTCGAGCAGGCGGAGGCGTATAACGCGACGCAGCAAGACAAGAGCAAACACATCAACCTCTATCTTACGCTGATGACCGGCGGAACACCGATCAGCTATCTGGATCGGACGATCCCCGACGCGGAGCTGCTAAAATTCCTTGACGATCACGAGTGCATCAAGGGCGTTGTTCTCTCCGAGAACCATAATAACGGCAACACGGTCGGCGTGGCGAAGGTAACAGCCAAGTATCTGAAGCTGATGGCGCAGAAGGGCTGCTATCTGGTGCTGACCGACATTGATAAGCCCAACGCGAACATGATGGAAAAGTGGTTCAACGATACGGACGAGCTGTATAACGCCGCGAAGAAATACCACAAGTACCTCGTCATCAACTCCAAGAGCACCTCCGGCTCCGGCTTCAACACCGTGCGCAGCTTTGCGCTGGGCACATGGCTGGCTGGGCTGGCGGATAACTGGGGCGCGCTGACCGATGCGTGGGCGTGGTATGAATCCGGCTTCGCCCAGCTCTTCAAGCCCAACACCAAGCCGAGCTATGAGGATGTGCGCCGCGTCTACACCTTCCCAGAGCCGCTGTTTGCCATGACCATGCTCCAGTGCTATGCGAACGGCGCGGTCGTGTTCAACGCCGAGCATCCGTTCTACTGCACCGGCGTCAATGACAAGGCGTCGTGGGTGCTCAAGGAGTCCATCCTGCCGGCCTTCCGCTACATTGTGCAGCACCCGGCGGCGGATCGGGATACCGTGGCGGCGCAGATCAAGGCGGGCATCTTCACAAACGGTCAATATCTGCCCGCCAATTATGTGGATGGGCTGTATGGCAACCAGTGGGATTCCAATTTCCTGCAAACCACAGGCCGCTATCGCGTGCTGCCGATCTTTACAAAATATGTGAAGGACGCCGACGTTCCGGCGCATATTTTGAACAACAAGCTGAGCGTGAGCGATTTTAGAAGCTCGGCTGCGGCGACGCGGGAACGACTGAAGGGGCTTTATCGCGAACACTACACCGGCACAGCATATGCGGTGGAGCTGTATGGCAGCGAATCGCGCTGGCTCGTGATGAACAGCTCGTTTAACGAAAACAATAGTCAAGACGCGCTGATCGAGCCCAAAACAGCGACGTTTGCCACACAGATGGAGCTTACGCTGACGCCGCACACCTATCTGGTCACAAGCGAAACAGATAGCGCAATCACCATCGACCTCAATAACTTCCGCGCGGATAAGGATGAGCTTTGGGTATCCGGCAAAAGCCTGAACAGTACGGATTGGGCGACCGTGTCTCCAGACGGCTCTTGGAACGGCGACGTTCACCGGCACGTTACAGAGTATATGGCGTACCATATTGACAATCCGCAGCTTGATAAGCGGGACAATGAGCGCCACGATCTCCGCGACACCGTCATCAAGCTGACCGTCAAGGAACAGCCCACGGCCACGGTCACACGTGTTGGGCAGGGCAGCACCAATCTCGCGGACAATGCGTTCTACACGGAAACGTATGAAAACGGCGTCTACACACTGACCATCACGCACAACGGGCAGGTCAATGTGACGATCCGGAAGGGCGGCGCCCAGCCCGCACCGTCGGTGACCGGCTTCCAGCTTACGACGAACCCCTCGCCGCTGACCTCTGCGGGCGGCAAGGCAATGCTGACCCTTACCGGAACGAACCTGCCGGATGGCACGAAGTTCTATTGGGGCACAAACCAGAATGCACTGACTGCCGTCGATACAACAGTCACGGCTGACGCCCGCAGCGCGACGGTCGATCTCCCTCTCCCGGCGAATACCGGCGAAAACGCTGTGACCTACTACTTCCGTTACAGTCTGGACGGAACGACGCTCGCGGGAGAGCTGACCGCAACAGTTCCCGGCACGGGCGGCGGCACACAGCCCACTGAGCCGTCGGTGACGGACTATACCGTAGCGCCCACGGAGCTTCCCTCCAACGGCGGCATGATCACGGTCACGCTCACCGGCACGAACCTGCAAAATGGCATTCAGATCAAGGCTGGCACGATCTCTGCGAAGACGAGTGGCGATGCAGCGGAGCAAACGGCAACCCTGACTCTGCCTGCTAATTACAGCAGCAGCTCCGTCAGCTATACGGTGCAGTACAGTCTGAACGGAACGGACTGGTTTGGCGGCAAAACCGTCCGTGTTTCCGGCCACTATACGCCGCCAGTCGGTCCTGTCACACCATCTGTGCCGACCAAACCCAGCGTTCCGGAAAGAGATCCTTTCCCGTTCACCGATGTTTCCAGAAGCAGCTGGTATTATGACAGTGTCCGCGCCGCATGGGAAAAGGATCTGATCGACGGTGTAACGAGAACGCTCTATAAGCCGGATGACACGCTCACCGTTGCACAGGCTATCAAGCTGTCCGCCGCACTGCACCAGATGCTGAACAACAACGGAAAGGTCACACTGCGCAATGGCTCTCCGTACTGGTACAGCAGCTATGTCAGCTACGCGGTAGATAACGGGATCATTGAAAAGATGTATCTGGATTATACGCCTGGGCAGATGAATACCCCCGTCAAGCGCAATGAATTTGTCCACATTTTCTATGGCGCGATGAGCGACTACCGGCAGATCAATACCGTCGCGGACAACAAGATCCCGGACGTCATAACAACGGATACTTACGCATTGGAGATCTATACGTTCTATCGCGCGGGCATTCTGACTGGTTCTGACAAAAACGGCACCTTCTATCCGACGAACGACATCAAGCGGAGCGAGGTCGCGGCGATCCTCAGCCGCATGTATGACAAAACAGCCCGCAAGACTGTCTCACTTCCGTAAAAACGCAAGCTTCCCCCTGCTTTGGCGCATCCGGTTCGACCGGATGCGCCTTCTTTTTCAGTATGCTCCTTGCCTGATTGGGAAATTGGACATACGAAACGCCTTTCTCGCGATTTCCTGTTCACAAAAAGAAGTAATTGTGCGCACATTCAGCATGATTTGCAATATTTTAGGCAGGATATTGCATTGCTGGCGTGCACTCCATGTCATATAATTGAGAACATGTAAGCCAGACATTTGCCGCACGGCAACAGAAAGAAAGGAGATCCTTCATGCACAAAAGCACAACGAGCAAGCGAAAACTGCCGGATACATGGCTGGTCGTTTTTTTCATATTGGTCGTGATCGCGATTCTGACGTGGGTCGTTCCCTCCGGTTCGTTTGACTATGAAACAATAGATATAGACGGTACTGCAAGAAAGGTCGCAATTGCGGGAAGTTACCATGAGATTAGCAAATCTGAAGTATCCGCCACTGGACTTCTCGGCCTGTTTGCTTCTTTGTATGAGGGCTGCGTCAGCGCGGCAGACATTATTTTTGTGATCATGACCTGCGCCGCGACATTCGGTGTCATTGTCAAAACCGGCGCTTTCCACGCATTTATCGGTCGCGTGGTGCAAAAGAACGGCAGCCGCTCGCTGATCCTGATCCCTGTTCTGATGCTCGTCTTTGGATTGGGAGGTTCTCTTTTTGGAATGCTCAGCGAGTTTTACGGGTTCTACCCGTTGATCGTCGGACTGATGATGGCTCTTGGATATGACGCGATGACGGGATTTGCCACGATCGCGCTCGGAGAATATGTTGGGTTTATGGCTGCGACGCTGAACCCGTATACCGTAGCCGTTGCGCAGTCCATTGCCGGTGTGCAGCTATATTCTGGCATCGGTTACCGCGCAGTCTGCTTTGTCGTGCTGATGGGAGCAGCAGTGGCATATCTGATGCTGTATGCACGCAAGGTGCGCCGGAAGCCGGAGCTTTCGGTGGTTTATGGAGATTCGTGTACGCACTCGTTTGAACGCAGTCAATTAGACTCGTACACATTTACATGGCGACATACGCTGATTCTTCTGGATGTGCTTGCCACATTGGTCATCCTGATGCTGGGAATGATCCGCTGGAAGTGGGGCTATAAAGAACTCTGCGGATTGTTCATTATCATGTCTGCCGTGGCCGCGCTGATCGATAAGTGGTCGCCAAACGACTATTGTCAGGAGATGCTTGCCGGTATCAGGAGTGTCGTGTGGGGCTGCATTCTGACCGGCCTTGCCAAGGGCATCATTGTCATTATGAATCACGCGCAGATCATGGACACCATCATCTATGCACTTGGAAATCTTCTGGAAAAAGCGCCCTCTGCAATTTCAGCACAGCTCATGCTGGTGGCGCACACGTTGATCAACTTCCTGATCCCGTCTGGATCCGGTCAGGCCGCCGCTACCATGCCTATCATGGCGCCATTGGCCGACGTGCTGGGCGTCAGTCGTCAGGTGGCCTGCCTGACGTTCCAATTCGGCGATGGTTTGAGCAACCTGTTATGGCCAACCTGCGGTATTGTGATCATTTGCGGGCTGGGTGATGTACGCTATGACCGCTGGCTGAAATGGTTCGGAAAGCTTTTCCTGATCCTGTTTGCCGCACAGATGGTGTTGGTCGAAATCGCCGTGCTGACAGGTTTTTAACGGGAGAAAACTATGAATTATATTCGAGAAGCCATTACACAGCAACACATCGGGGAAGAGGCCATTGCGTTGCGGCGACACCTGCACGCCCATCCGGATCTATCCGAGCAGGAGTTTCCGACGATGGAATTGGTATGTGAGCATTTAGATGCGGCGGGCATTCCATACAAGAGGAATGTGGCAGAAAGTGGCGTCGTAGGGCTGATTAAAGGAGCTTTCCCCGGTCCGGTAATTGCGCTGCGGGCGGACATGGATGCGCTTCCGATACAGGAAGATCATCCGGACGCGCCATATTGCTCGAAGACAGCGGGTGTGATGCATGCCTGCGGACACGACGCGCATACGGCGATCCTTTTGGGAACGGCAAAGCTGCTCCAGTCCATGCGCGAATCCCTGCATGGCTCCGTCAAGCTTTTATTCCAGCCGGCAGAGGAGACCATTGGCGGCGCAGCGCGCATGATCGCGCAGGGCTGCCTTGAAAGTCCACATGTAGATTCCGTGCTTGGACTGCACGTTGCGGGCGATCTGTCTGCCGGACAGATCGGGCTGAAATACGGGAAAATGTATGCAGCTTCTGATATGCTGACGCTTAAGGTCTATGGAACGTCCTGTCACGGTGCACATCCGAACGAGGGCGTGGACGCAATCCTGATCGCGGCACAGATTCTGACGGCAGTACAGTCGCTGATTAGCCGAAACATCAGTCCCACCGATTCCGCTGTATGTTCCTTCGGATCCATTCACGGCGGAACTGTGCGAAATCAAATTGCTGATTACGTTGAATTGTCCGGCATTATTCGGACACTTACGCCGGAAACACGTCTGTTTGCCAGGAAACGCGTCCGCGATATTTGTGAGCAGACTGCAAGCATGATGGGTGGACGAGCAGAGCTGATTGTCGAGCCGAGCTACTCTCCGCTGATCAACAATGACCGTATGGTTGATTTGGTTCGTAATGTAGCGTGCGCGCAGTTTGGCTCAGACAAGGTGATCCTGCGGGACGTGCCATCGTTGGGGGTGGAGGATTTTGCGTATTTTGCCGCAGAACGTCCAAGTTGCTTCTTCCATCTGGGTTGCGCGCATCCAGAAGAAAAGCGACGCGTCGGACACAGCTGTTTCTTTGACATCGATGAGCGATGTATTCCGATCGGGATCGAGTTGTATATTGCCAGCGTCTTGCGCTTTTTACAACACGGCAACAGCGACGTAGCCGGTATCGTGTAGTCAATTAAAAAGCCCCGGCTCGGTATTCCGAGTCGGGGCTGCCGTATGTCCATCAAAAATCCATGTCAAGCCGCCTTCCGAAATCGCAGGCCGGTTGCCCTCACGGACAGCTCCTGCGACAGAAGGCGCAGTGTTTCAAATTCGTCGTCGAGGCCGTCGAGCTCCCGGCGGAGAATTTCTTCGTAGTGCTGCTTCTTCTGCTCCAGCGTGGCAA
>ERZ772881.937-NODE-937-length-29115-cov-4.770785_pt1 | contig 29115 bp, 17 predicted proteins | sample MGYA00580581_ERZ772881 | MGnify/ENA primary metagenome ERZ772881 (study PRJEB29015, sample SAMEA2737668) | human gut metagenome | biome: human gut; feature: human-associated habitat; material: faeces | place: China | collected 2012 ...
ACGGTTTGAGTTAGCGGAGTGCTTTGTTCAGCATGTAATACATCTCATTCCAACGTAGCTCTTTGCGGAACTGCTCGTAGTCGGTGTCCTTGTTGATGATGCATGCCTCAACGTCGAAGATTTCTGCAAAGTCGCGCCAATACTCGTCTGTGAGTCCGAAAGAGAAGCAGCTGTGATGCGTGCCGCCGGCATTCATCCAGCAGCCAACGCCGATCTCGAAGGTGGGTTCGGGGATCCACAGTGCCGAAGCCACGGGGAGCTTAGGCAGAGGCTTCGACTTGATGAGGTTGACATCGTTGGCGATGAGGCGGAAACGGTTGCCCATGTCCACCACGGTGGCTGTGATGCCATGGCCCTGTTTGGTGGTAAAGACGAGGCGTGCTGTTGGCGTCTTGCGCACGCCGATGGCGAGGAAATGTACTTCGAGACGTGGCTTCTCCTCTGCAATGTCGGGGCAAACTTCCAGCATGTGGCTTTCGAGGATAGATGTGTTGTCACCGTCAAAGTTGAGTGTGTAGTCCTCCAGGAAAGAGGTACCGCCTTCGAGTCCCTGGCTCATGAACCAGGTGGTGCGGTAGAGACATGCGCTCTTCCAGTCGCCCTCGGCGCCGAATCCGTAGCCGTCGTGCATCAGCCGTTGTGAGGCAAGACCAGGTATCTGGTCGAAGCCATGGCCGGTTTCCTCTACGTTGACGTCGCCAAGATCGTCGAAGTTGGTGGTAAAGCCCTTTGCACCGTAAGCCTTGAGTACGGCACGGATGGTGAGCTCTGCCTTGGCGGAATTCCAAATCTTCTTGTATTCCACGGTCGACTCGTCCTTGAGGTTGTCCGCCACCTGATACTCCTTGAAGTAAACGTCGTGTACGAGTGCGTCGACATCAGCATCCTTTACCTTGTCGAAGAAGTCGAGGACGGTGGAGAACTGCACGTAATCGACATGATAGCCGAAGACCTGCTCGAAGGATACTTTGTCGCCATCAGTCACGGCCACGTTGTTCATTTGGTCGCCAAAGCGGATGATGAGACAGTCCTGTGCGTCAGCAACGCCTGCGCAGACACGCTCCCATACAGCGATATGCTCTTGCGTCTTTGCGTCCTGCCAGTAACCGATGACGGTTTTGCGGGGTTTGCGGAGGCGAGAGAGAATATGTGCGTACTCGCGGTCGCCGTGCGCGCTTTGGTTGAGGTTCATGAAGTCCATGTCCATAGACTCATAAGGAATCTTCGCATTGTATTGAGTATGGAAGTGGAGCAGGGGCTTACGGAGAATCTCCATGCCTTTGATCCACATCTTCGCGGGTGAGAAGGTGTGCATCCAACAGATGACGCCGACACATTTCTCGTCGACGTTGGCGCGGTTCATCACGTCAGCCACTTCCTTTGAGCTGTTGGCAGTGCCTTTATAGACTATCTTGATGGGCAGGCGACCGGAGTTGTTCAGTCCTTCGACCATTTCTTTCGAATGACCGTCTACCTGCTTCACGGCATCACCTCCGTAGAGAAGCTGTGCGCCTGTTACCCACCAAATCTCGAAATTATCAAATGCTTTTACCATCGTATTAGTTTTTTTAAGAGGTGTGGCGTTGCCGAGGACGGCAACGCACAGAACCTGAGTTGTTGATATTGATTATTGTTTTTTTATTGTTTATGTGAGTTACTTCTTCTTCCGCTGTCCGTAGTAGGCGTTTGGCCCATGCTTTCTGGAGAAGTGCTTCTCGATGAGCAGCGGGTTCATTGTGGTTTGAGGATTGACGGAGAAAGATATAAACGCCATCCTTGCCACTTGCTCGGCCACGACAGCATGGTAGACAGCCTCGTCGGGATCTTTGCCCCATGTGAAAGGTCCATGGTTTTTTACCAGCACGCCGGGGGTGTGAACGGGGTTGATACCGTCTTTCTTGAACTTGTCAATGATGACAACCCCCGTGTTGTACTCATATTGTGCCATCATGTCCTCGGTCATATCATCCGTGCAGGGAATGGCATCGTGAAAGTAATCGGCGTGTGTGGTGCCGATGTTGGGGATGTCCTTGCCAGCTTGTGCCCATGCTGTGGCGTAGGTGGAGTGTGTGTGCACCACGCCGCCAACCTTTAGAAAGTTGCGGTAGATGACGAGATGGGTTGGCGTATCCGATGAGGGGTTGAGGTCTCCTTCAACTACTTTGCCAGTCTCAAGGTCGACGACAACCATGTCTTCAGGCTTCATCGAGTCGTAGCTGACGCCTGAAGGCTTGATGACTACAAGGCCTTTCTCTCGGTCGATGCCGGAGACGTTGCCCCAGGTGAAGAGCACCAGTCCGTGTTTTACAAGGTCAAGATTGGCCTTACACACTTTTGCTTTTAGTTCTTCAAGCATATTTGTTTATAATTTAAAATTTTGTTCTTCTTGATATTTCTCTTTATTGAAACGGTAGAGCATGGCACCTGACCGTGAGGAAGTATGGTCAATGAAGTCCGTCTGCTGTACGAAGTTGGTCTGTTTGATGCGCTTGCGGAAGTTCCGCTTGTCGATAGGCTCACCCAACACGGCCTCGAACACGTGCTGTAGCTGTGTCAGCGTGAACATCTCCGGCAGAAGGTTAAAGCTCAGCGGCCTTGTGTAGATGCGACGACGTAGCTGCATCACGGCGTTGTGGATCATCAGGCGGTGGTCGGAATACATTTCCGGCAACTTATTGAGTGTGACCCATTCCAGTTCATACTTCTGCCGCAGCGAATCGTCGTAGTCCTTGACGTTGATCAGTGCGCAATAGGCGATGGAAACCACACGGTCGCCGGGGTCGCGGTCCACTTCACCGAAGGCTCCCACCTGGCGCATATACATCTCATCGAGCCCTGTCAGTTCGAGCAGTGTGCGGTGCGCAGCTTCGTAAAGATTCTCTTTCTCGCCGAGAAAACCACCGTAAAGCGACCACTCTCCACGCCCGGGATCCATCTTTCGCTTACCGATGAGGACCTCAAGCTGTGAGCCGTCGAAGCCGAAAACGATGCAGTCAACGCTGACATACACCTTACTGTGCTGGCTATAGTATTGTGGCATGTTAGTGGAAGTTCGTAAAGAATCAGAAGAAATACCAATAGAAAGCCCCGCAAAGTGCGAGTACGCCTAACGTGCCGGCTATGTCTCTCCAATCCCAACTCTCGCGTATCTGGCGCTTATAATCTGCAGTGAACGTGATCGCTGCGACTTGTTCGGTAGACGGTTTCGGCGTGAACATCGATACAATGAACATGAAAATGACGATGAACACCAGAAGCCAGCACTCGAAGACCAGCCAGTTGGTCTGCCAGAACCAGGTTGTAGCGCTCCAGAAGGCACCATCCATCTGCGCGTTGCCGGTGTCAGTGAGTACATTGGTCAGCAGACGAAGCATGCCGATGAGGAAGCCCACGATCAGTCCCCATTCACCAGCCTTCGGAGTAATTCTCTTGAAGAAGATGCCGAGAAAGAAGGTAGCGACCATGGCCGGCGCAAGCAGACTCTGTATGCCCTGTAGATAACTGTAGAGCTTGCCGAGGCTCATCATGACAGGAATCCAGATGATACCGATGACGACGATGGCGACGGTGGCCGCGCGTCCTGCAAAGATATAGTGCGCTTCGCTCTTTCCAGGGCGCAGTGGCTTGTAGAAATCTTCGGTGAAGAGGGTGGCGCAAGAGTTGAAGAAAGCGGCCAGCGAGGTGACGAGGGCGCAGACGAAGCCCACAGTGACCAGACCTTTCACGCCTGCAGGCAGGATATCCTTCACCATGTAAGCGTAGGCGCCGTCGGTGTCGCCCATGTGGAAAAGTCCTTTGGCAGAGAGCGCAGCGGCTACCATGCCCGGAATGAGGAACATGAAGACGGGGAGAAGCTTGAAGTAGCCTGCGCAGATGGAACCGCGACGGGCACGTTTCATGACGACAGCATTGTCTTCGCCTTTCTTCTGTCCAAGCACTCGCTGTACGATGTGCTGGTCAGTGCACCAGTACCAAAAGCCGATGATGGAGGCCCCAAGAAAGACCACGAAGCCTGGATACTCATGATAGAGTGGGTCAGGATGGCCTGAGGCATTGATAGTAGCCCAGTGGAACATGTGGGTGGTGCCGTAGCCGTCGTGCAACTGCGAACAGTAGCTCATCATGTTGGTCCATCCCTGTGTGATGCTTCCGCCGCCGAGGGTAGCCAAACCGAGGAAGAGAACGAGGAAGGAGCCGACGATAAGGATAGGCGCCTGAATGGCAGACAGCGTCATCACTCCCTTCATTCCCCCGAGGATAGTGAAGATGGCGGTGATGATAATGAGTCCTAAGGCCCCCCACCAGAAAGGCAGTCCGAGCAGGTATTCAAAGAAGATGCCGCCGGTGTAGGCCGTCACCGAGACCTTGGTTAGTATGTAGGCCACAAGGGTGATGACGGAGAGCCAGGTGCCAGTGCGCTTGGTATAGCGGTATTTCAGAAATTCTGGCATTGTGATGATGCGTCCGAGCTTGTTGTTAAGCAGTTGATAGAAAGGCACGAAAAGCCATCCGAGGATGAGAATCATCCAGCCCTGCATCTCCCAATGGGCCATGCCCACGCCATTTTGCGCTCCTGTTCCTGCGAGACCCACGAGGTGTTCTGAACCGATGTTGGCGGCGAAGATGGCCATACCAATGACCCACCAGGGCTCTCCCTTGCCATAAAGAAACTCCTCGCTGTTGGCTTCTTTCGACTCATGCTTGGCCTTGAGAAGCGCATGCCATACGGCTCCTGCCACGGCAGCAATGCCTACGGCAAGGACGAGCCAGTCGAGCCAGATAAATTCATGTGTTGTCCAGTTCATTATTCTTTTAGTTTCTGAGTTCTGTGCATTGATAAGTTTGACGGATTATTATTTCTGTGTTTTCACCGAGAACTTGTAGGCCAGGTGACTGTAATACTTCTGTCCGGGCTTGAGGTAGGGATCAGAGATTTCCCAGCCTTTGGTCTTGCTGGCAATTTTAGTTGGTGAGTCGGGGAATTTCTGGCTTTCGAAGCAGACGCTCACGTGCTTGGGGTATTTGATGCCATGTTTGCATGCGATGCCTGTACCCTGGAAGTTCCCGGTGTAGACCTGCAGTCCTGGCTCGTTGGTGTAGACTTCTAACAGGATGCCCGTGATGGGTGAGTAGAGGCTTGCGGCAACGGTTTTGTCGTCACCCTTACCGTTTTTATAGGTATTGAGTACCCAGTTGTGGTCGTAGCCTGTAGCATTCTTGATCTGGTCGTAGGAGAAGTCGTTGATGTGCTCACTGAGAGCATGCGCCTTTCTAAAGTCCATCGGCGTGCCTTCCACTGAGCGGATCTCTCCGGTGGGAATGTAGAGGCTGTCGGCAGGAGTAAACTTGTCGGCATTGATGTATACAATCTGGTTCTCGCCCTTCTTTGATGGTTCGCCGTTGAGATTGAAGTAAGAGTGATTGGTCATGTTGACCACGGTCTCCTTGTCGGTCGTAGCCTGGAAGACGATGTCGAGTGTATTGTCGCTCTTGACGGTGTAGGTGGCCGTTGCTTTCACGGTTCCGGGGAAGCCATTGTCGCCGTCGGGTGAAGTGATGGCGAAGGTAACCGAGGAATCTGTCTTCGCCTTTATGTCATAGACCTTGTTCGGCCATCCGGTGTTTCCGCCGCCATGCAGGCAGTTGCCATTGTCGTTGGGCCTGAGCTGATAGGTCTTTCCCGCCACCGTAAGCCTGGCATTCTTGATGCGGTTGGCGTATCGGCCGACGCTTGAACCGTAGTCGGAGGGGGAGTTGAGCGTGTCGGCATATTGTCGGATATTGTCATAGCCGAGCACTACGTCTGTGGGCTTGCCGTTCTTGTCGGGCACGCAGATAGACACCACGCGTCCACCGTAGTTGGTGAGGCACACTTCCATGCCGTTGTTGTTTTTGAGAGTGATGAGTTCGGTCTTCTTCCCTTGGACAGTGCTGTCGAAGTCTTTGGGGTTGAGCCCGCTGACGGTGGTTTGGGTAGTCGTTGAGGCACCGCATCCTGCCAATGTAAGTGCAGCCATTCCGGCGACGAAAAGCTTGGTTTTCAGAGTTCTCATATTTTATTGTATATGTAGGTTTATTCTCTTTTGGGTGTAAAATTACACGGTTATTTTGATTTGAACAAATTATTCCGTCGTTATTTTGCCCTTGGTGTGTATTTTTAACACTCTTTCCATGATCTTGTGGCAGAATCATGTGTAAAGTAGCGCATTCCGTCTACAGTGTAAAGGCAATGCGATTACGGTGTAGAGGCGATGCGATTACAGTGTAACTAATCAACGAAAATGAAGAGAAATAGAAGCTGGCGTAAACTATTCTTAAGAATCTTTACCTCTGATATGACAAGGAATGGCATGCGGTCCCATTATCGATAAGAACTGTACTTAATAGTCTAATAATCAATCATTTGATATTAGTGGCATTTTTACGAACATGCCTCTTTATCATTCCCTTTTAGCCTTTACACTGTAATCGCATTGCCTCTACGCCGTAATCGCATTGCCTTTACGCCGTAATCGCATCGCCTCTACGCCGTAATCGCATCGCCTTTACACTGTAATCGCATTGCCTCTACACTGTAATCGCGTCGCCCTATCCATTGTGGAGGAGTTTGAATAGTTACGTAGTAGAGTTTTTTTATAAATTCTTTCTTTATTTAAGGGTATAGTTGGATATTTTTTCCTTAACTTTGCATGGAAAAGTTAGAAAACCTTGAAAACACTGAAATTATCCATGGCAAAACATTCTTTATTGCCTTTCTCGGCATTGTCGCATTCTATCCAGGCGTGTCCGTCTCGTGGGAGATGGCGTTTTATGTTGCTCTTACCGTTCTTTGCTTATGGCCCCGTGGCGATGGCACAGACCACTGAGGCCACTCAGCCCGTGGTCGTGCACCAAAAGGCTTTTGGTGAGAATTACATTAAGATGTGTGCTGACAACACCCAGGTGCTTGTCTCAAAACGTCCTGCTGTCAAGGACCGGCTCTTTGTCTCAGATGCCGTAGAGAAAAAGATCCGTGAGGTGAAACGGTTGCTTAAAGGCAATCCCAAACTCTGCTGGATGTTTGAAAACTGTTTCCCTAACACTCTTGAGACTACTGCTCACTACAGCAATGCCGGTGGCGATGACGACACGTTTGTCTATACCGGCGACATACCCGCCATGTGGCTCCGTGATAGTGGGGCGCAGGTGTGGCCTTATGTCAAGCTCGCACCCAAGGACAAAAGGCTGCAGCACCTTGTACGCGGCACTATTCTCCGGCAGTTCCAGTGTATCTGTATTGATCCCTATGCCAATGCTTTCAACATGGGGCCCACAGGCGTCGGTTGGCACTCGGACCGTACTCAGATGAAGCCGGAGGTGTTTGAGCGGAAGTATGAGATCGACAGCCTTTGCTATCCCATCCGTTTGGCCTACGAATACTGGAAGGTGACGGGCGATACCTCTATCTTCGGCGACCGCTGGCTGCAGGCCATCCGCAATGTTATCACCACCTTCCGCCAGCAACAGCGCAAGGATGGCGTCGGGCCTTACCGTTTCCTCCGTGTCACCGATCGTGCCTTCGACACTGCGCCGTGGGACGGTTACGGGGCTCCTACGAAGTCCGTGGGGCTCATCGCCTCCGTATTCCGGCCTTCCGATGATGCCACGACACTGCCATTCCTCGTCCCGTCCAATTTCATGGCAGTGAACAGCATGCGCAAGGCTGCGGAGATCCTGCGTGAGGTCAATCACGAGGAAGCTCTGGCTGACAGCTGTGAGGCTCTCTCCACCGAGGTCCACGATGCACTGATGAAATATGCTGTGGTGAATCATCCCAAGTATGGCAAGATTTATGCCTATGAGGTCGACGGTTTTGGCAACCATCTCCTCATGGATGATGCCAACGTGCCGAGCCTTCTCGGAATGGGATATTTAGGTGATGTGAGTCTCGACGACCCCATTTACCAGAACACCCGCCGCTTTGTCTGGAGTCACGACAATCCCTGGTTCTTCTCCGGAAAAGCCGGTGAGGGCATTGGCGGACCACATATAGGGCGCGACATGGCATGGCCCATGAGCGTGATGATGAGAGCCTTCACGTCGACCGATGACAAGGAGATCCGTACCTCGATGCGGCAACTTCTCACCACCGACGCCAATACGGGTATGATTCATGAGAGCTTCAATGTTGACAATGCCTCCAATTACACCCGTCCGTGGTTTGCCTGGCAGAACACTCTGTTTGGTGAGTTGGTGCTTCATCTCATTGATGCGGGCAAGACCGACCTTTTGATTCACTGTCTCGACTGACTGACGGCGGGCTCCCGTCCTTCCGGCAGACCGGCTTGATGACTCCCTGTCTTGAGCCTCACAGGGCTTTCAGCGCATGAGTTTTGAAGAATAAAATAAAAAGGAGAAATTAGGAATATAATAATGAGAAAACTATTGTCCGCAGCGCTTCTGTTAGGGCTGTCGCTCATTGCTCATGCCGGGGAATACACTCAATATGTCAATACGGCTATCGGCACAGGAGGGCATGGCCACGTCTTCTATGGTGCCAACGTACCTTTTGGCTTGGTACAGCTCGGTCCTACGATGGTGACACGGGGCTGGGACTGGTGCTCAGGTTATCATGTGAGTGATGATGTCATCATCGGTTTTGGACACACCCATCTCAGCGGCACAGGCATTGGCGACCTCGGTGACATAGGGCTTCTGCCCGTTGTGAATGATCAGGAGTGGTCGACGACGATTGACCGCCGCACCGAACGTTGTGTGCCGGGCTATTACACAGTAGTCACCGGAGACGGTATCTATGCGGAGCTCACCGCCACGGTGCATGCAGGCATGCATCGCTACACCTTCCCACGGGGAATTACCCCGCTCCTCAGACTCGACCTCAAGCAGGGCATCGGCTGGGATAAGATGTACGACAGTCATTTCACGCAACTCTCGCCGACGGCCGTTGCCGGCTATCGCTATTCCACAGGCTGGGCTAAAGACCAGCGGATTTACTTCTATGCCGAGTTCAGCCGCCCCGTTGAGATAGTCCGGCAGGAGGGCGATTCGGTGGCCTACCTGCGTGCAGCCGACGGTAACACTACTGCCGACATCATGGCCAGAGTGGGCATATCAGCTGTATCCATTGATGCTGCCAAAGGCAATCTCCACAGCGAGTTACGGGGATGGAACCTTAAAAAGGTCAGCGAAGAAGCCGACCGCGCGTGGGACCGCGAACTGAGTCGCATCCGTATTGAGACGGGCAATGCCGACAACCGAACCATCTTCTACACCGCACTTTACCACACGATGACCGCGCCTTCAGAGATCAGCGACGACGGTACCGCCTCCAGACGCTACACCACCTTCTCGCTATGGGACACCTACCGTGCGCAGATGCCTCTCTTTACCCTTATCCACCGCGACCGTTGTAAGGACATAGGGGATACTTTCATGAGTATTTTTGCCATGCAAGGCCGTTTGCCGGTATGGCATTTGTGGAATAATGAGACCGACTGCATGGTAGGCAACCCCGGCGTGCCTGTACTTGCCGACCTCGTGCTCAAGGGGCTTTATCCCGACAAAACGGAAGCTCTGCGTGCTATGGTAGCTACGCAGATGGCCGACGGACGTGGACTCAGACAGCTCCGTGAGTACGGATACATTCCCTTCGACAAAGATACCACCAACGAGACCGTCGCCAAGGGGCTGGAATATGCGCTTGCCGACTGGAGCGTGGCGCAGGTGGCCAAGCAGTTGGGCAACACCGACCAGTACAGCTATTTCCTCAACCGCAGCAGGAGTTACACCCATTACTTCGACAAGCGTGTGGATTTCATGCGGGGCGTGGACAGTAAAGGTCAGTTCCGCACATCGTTCAATCCCTTCCACAGTGTTCACCGCTTTGACGATTTCACCGAGGGTAATGCCTGGCAATACACGTGGCTCGTGCCACATGATGTCCATGGACTCGTGGGACTCTTCGGTAGTGAGAAGCGGTTTGTGAAGAAACTCGATTCCCTCTTCGTCGTTCACGGCGATCTCGGAAAGGACGCATCGCCCGACATCAGTGGTCTTATCGGCGAATATGCGCATGGCAATGAGCCCAGTCACCACATTATTTATATGTACAACTATGTGGGCGCGCCTGCAAAGGCGGCTCCCTTGTTGCGCCGCGTCTATCGGGAGATGTACCACAACGCTCCCGACGGGCTCAGTGGTAATGAGGATGTGGGCCAGATGTCGGCCTGGTATGTCATCTCTGCCTGTGGACTCTATCAGGTAAAACCTGCGGGAGGCAAGTTCATCATTGGCTCGCCTCTCTTTGGCAAGGCTTCCTTGAGCGTTGGAGACGGCAGGACTTTCACGGTGGTGGCTAAAGACAACAGCGACAAGAATATCTTCATCCAGCGGGCAACTCTTAACGGAAAGCCTTACACCAAGAGCTATATATCTTACAATGACATTGTGAGCGGCGGTACTCTGGAGCTGCAAATGGGACCTAAACCCTCGCGATGGGGCACTGCCAAGACTGACCGGCCGTAAGACAAGACTGTTGATGGCAGCGCCATGAACTTAATGATCATACATATATGAAACCTTATTTACTGATGATAGCAGCTCTTGGTACAACCCTTGCCGCAGGGGCCAGTGAACCTGATTACCGCAATCGGGGTATCGGCCTGTATCCCGGCAGTCCTGCTGAATATACGGCACCGAAGCTGACCACAGACCAGACGTATCGTGACATCGCGCTTCATCGCACCGCTACGGCATCGTCAAGCCTCGACTATAACCTCACGGCGCAACTCGCTACTGACGGTTTGCTCTCAAAAGGTGAACCGGCAACACTCACCGTCACCACCAACAAGGGTGTTGACAACTCGCGTGACCGGCTCAAGGGTATTGATGGCAACTGTGTCACACCTTATTATATTTACGGCCCAAAAGGGTGGCTGGAATATCTCTGGCGGGGTATGACCGTTCACGCCGACACCGTTCGGCTGTGCTTTGAGACGGCTTACGATGCCCAGTTGCCAGCGGGGTGGCGCATCGATGTGGAAGCCACCACTGACGGGAAGAAGTGGATGGTTGTGGGCCATACGGCAGGGACCGGTCTTCCGGGCTACCAAACTCGGCAAACAGTCTCTACTGACCCTAACAAGCAGACCGGCCTTACCAATCTTCCCCTGCGCCGTGGCATCCTCTCTATCCCGCTCTCACGTAAGGACATGGCATGGCACGGGCTGAGGCTTCGCTTCACCATGCCCTCGGCTGTGTGGTGGAAGGTGTGCGACTTCGATGAAGGATCGACAGGCGATGTGCCCGCCACCTTCGATCTTTTCAAGGCTCCTTGGAAACAACGTAATATGTCGTGGCTGCCTGCTGAGCATTTTTACAGTGCCTGGGTAGCCAGTCAGGAGACTGCCGGTGAGCCGCAATGGCTTCGTGTGGATCTTGGTACACGTGCCTCTGTTGACCGCTTGCGCATTCATTGGCTCTATGCAGCAAAGGCCGGAGAGGCTCAGGTTTCAGACGATGGTAGCCACTGGCGCACAGTCGCCAAGCTGTCACCGGCGAAGGATGGCAGCATAGTGGAGGTAGCTTGTCAGGCTGAAGCTCGCTATGTCAGGCTCTGGCTCACACAGCCGCAAGGACGTACTTACGGCATAAAAGAAATTGAGGTGCTCGGTCGTGGCGGTGTCGTTGCTCAGCCTGCCAACACACTCGACATGGGAAAAGGCAAGCTATCGCTTAACAGCTGGCAGATAAGGCGCAGCCTGCCCAGTGGCACAGCGCAGCTCCAAGGAGTGTCGCCCTGGATAGAAGCCACTGTGCCCGGTACAGCGCTGACCAGCTATATCAACATTGGAGCAGTGCCTGAGACGACAGTCGCCAATAATATGCGGCAGGTTTCGGAATCGTTTTTCAACGCCGACTTCATTTACCGGACCACGATTCATGTGCATAAAGGCGAGATTAGCAATGGTGAAGGCTGCCTGGCATCGGCCTTGCCACATAAATATCTGTGTTTCGACGGTATCGACTGGCGGACTGTTGTGGAGCTCAACGGGCAGCGGCTGGGCCGCATTGACGGTGCTTTCACCCGTGCTCGCTTCGATATTTCCAAGGTGTTGAAGGAAGGAGACAATGAGCTTGTGGTACATGTGATGAAGAATGCGCACCCTGGACCCGTAAAAATCAAGAACCAAGAGTCGACCGATCTCAATGGTGGTGTGCTCGGAGCAGATAATCCTACTTTCCATCCTACGATAGGATGGGACTGGATCACCTCTACGCCAGGACGCTGTATGGGTATCTGGAATGATGTCTGGATCACCGCTGATAACGGCGTGAGTCTCTGTGATCCGCTTGTCACCACGGAGCTCGACCTTCCTGATACCTTGGCTACGGTGACGCCTACGGTGAAGGTTGTTTCCACACGTGAGGCTCCATCGCAGCTCCGTCTCAGCGGTTGGATTGGTCCTATCCGCTTCTCACGTGAGATCACGGTTGGGGCAGGGGAGACCCGCGAGGTGAGTTTCTCGCCCGCCGAATACAGCCAACTCGCCCGGCAACGGCTGAGGTTGTGGTGGCCTAACGGTTATGGCGAGCCGTGGCTCTATGATGCTGGCTTTGCGTTGACGAGTAGGACTGATACCATTGCCACCATCCATTATAAGACTGGTATACGGCAGATAGGATCCGCGTTGGTTCCATCGCCTGACGGAGACGGTGAACGGCTGCGGCTTTTCATCAACGGACAAAGGGTCGATCCGTTGGGTGGAAACTGGGGATTCCCCGAGACCAATCTGCGCTATCGTGGAAGAGAATACGATGCCACAGTGCGCTACCACCGCGAAATGAACATGAACATGATCCGTAACTGGGTGGGACAGACAGGCGATGACGAGTTCTACGATGCTTGTGACAAGTATGGCATCATGGTGTGGCAGGACTTCTGGCTGGCCAATCCATGGGATGGGCCCGACCCTGACGACGAGAAGATGTTCATGCAAAACGCGCGCGATCTCATCTCCAGGATACGGCGGCACCCCTCCATCGCCCTCTACTGCGGCCGCAACGAGGGATATCCTCCAGCGACACTGCAACATGCGTTGAAGGTCTCCATTGCCGAGCTTCATCCTCAACTTACTTATATCGGCTCTTCTGCCGACGACGTGGTGAGCGGGCATGGGCCTTATGGCATGAAGCCGACAGCGTGGTATTTCTCCAATATCTCCGCTAAGTTCCACTCTGAAGAGGGCATGCCTAATATCCCTACATGGGAAAGCTTGCACCGGTTCATGAATCCTGACCGCCTCTGGCCACAAGGCGATGCGTGGGGCGAGCACGATTTCTGCATGGAAGGAGCGCCCAAAGGCAAGGACTTCAATGCCATTATGGAGCGTCATTTCGGTGAGCCCGCATCGGCAAAGCAGTTCACAGAGTGGGCGCAATGGCTTAACTATGACGGTCATCGCGCGATGTTCGAGAGCTGGCAGACCAATCGTCAGGGGCTCATCATGTGGATGAGCCACTCCTGTTGGCCAAGTATGGTGTGGCAAACCTACGACTATTACCTTGAGCCTACGGCGGCATACTTCGCCATTAAGAAGGCATGCGAGCCCTTGCACATTCAGTGGAATCCCGCTAAGCGTGAAATGGAGGTCGTAAACATAAGTCGAGACCTGGGAAAACCGTTGAAAGCTGAAATGCAACTGTTTGATACCGAGGGACGTGTCATCTCTACGCAGGAGGCGCAGACACAGCCACAGCGGGACACGACGGTGGCGGTGTTCAGCGATGTGGCCATACCCGACAAAGATGTCTACTTCCTTCGTCTTCGCTTAATTGACGATAATACCATTGTTTCCGACAATTTCTATGTGGAAGGACGTGAGGCTGACAAGCTGCAGGCGCTCACTACGGTTATCGCCAAGGCACAGCTTGCTGTCAGTCAGCGGTTCGTACACGAAGAAAACCAGTGGAAGGGTACGGTCACTGTTAAGAATGATGGCAACTGTCCCGCCCTTTTCATCCGGTTGAATCTCATGGGAAGTGACGGTGAACAGATCCTGCCCGTCATCTACAGCGACAACTATTTTGCGCTCATGCCTGGGGAAAGCAAGAGTGTCAGCATCTCGTTCAGCGACGCTGACAGCCGTGGTACAGAGCCCAGAGTAGTGGTCTCGGCGTTCGAACATGGAGGGGAATAGTGCCGCAAGGACAACCTGTTATAAACGTTAAACGGATGAGAAACTTCTTATTCAAGCTGAATTGTTGTGATAATTTGCGTAACTTTGCAACGTTTATTGCAATAACACGTTCTTTTATTTCCATCAAGAGATGAAACAATACCGTTTAGTAGACACAATTCTGGGTTGGGTGGCTTTTGTCATCGCAGCTTTCACCTATGTGTCTACCATTGAACCGACAGCCTCGTTCTGGGACTGCCCCGAGTTTATTACCACAGGCTACAAGTTAGAGATCGGGCATCCGCCAGGGGCACCGTTCTTTATGCTTACCGCTAATCTGTTTTCCCACTTCGCCAGCGACCCTTCTCAAGTGGCGCGAATGGTGAACACTATGTCGGCTCTGCTTTCTGCCGCGACGATTCTCTTCCTTTTTTGGACCATTACGCACCTTGTACGCAAGCTCATTGTAAAGGACTGGGGCGAGCTGACACTTGCCAAGACCATAGCCATAGAGGCTTCTGGCATGGTGGGTGCACTCATTTATACCTGGTCGGATACATTCTGGTTCTCGGCCGTTGAGGGTGAGGTTTACGCTTATTCGTCGGCATTCACGGCTGTCGTGTTTTGGCTTATCCTGAAATGGGAAGACCATGCAGATGAGCCCCACGCGGACCGTTGGCTCGTGCTCATCTTCTATATGACCGGCCTTTCCATCGGCGTACACTTGCTTAACCTGCTGTGTCTGCCTGCCATTGTATTGGTATATTGTTACAAGCGCTTCCCAAATGTCGAGCTGAAAGGATCGCTCATCGCGCTGCTTATCAGTTTCGTCATCCTGGCTGCGGTGCTCTATGGCGTCGTGCCGGGTATCGTGACCGTGGGCGGGTGGTTTGAGCTTTTCTTTGTCAATGTGCTTGGGTTGCCGTTCAATACCGGTCTCATTGTCTATATAGCATGTTTGGTGGGTTGCACGATATGGGCGATCTATGAGAGCTTCATGGCACGTAACCGCAAGCTTGAGAATATCTCACTGCTGCTCTCTTTTGCTCTTATCGGCATACCCTTCTATGGTTATGGTTGGTCGGCAGTAGCCATTGGCATCGTTGTGATCGCCCTTGTCGCCTGGTTGCTCAACCGTAAGAAGCTGGTGGATAAGAAGCCCGTTTATCTCGTGACTTCCCGTTTCAAGAACACTGCGCTGCTTTGTATGCTCATGTTGATGATAGGCTACTCTTCTTATGCCCTCATTGTCATCCGCTCTGTCGCCAATCCCCCGATGGATCAGAACTCTCCGGAGGATATCTTCACGCTTGGCTCTTATCTCAGCCGCGATCAGTACGGCGACCGTCCGTTGCTTTACGGACAGGCCTACACATCGCAGGTGGCACTGGAGCAGGACGGTGACATGTGCAAGCCCGTTATGAGCACGGGTGCACCCGTGTACAGCCGTAAGGAAAAGTCGTCGAAGAATGAGAAGGACTCCTATTTTGTTGTCACCCACAAGGATAAGTATGTCTATGCACAGAACATGATTTTCCCGCGCATGTACGATTCCAGCCACGCCGCCGACTATGAGTCATGGATGGGTGGCGTCAATGGCACGGAGGTGCCTTACGACCGCTGTGGTGAGCAGATGAGTGTAAAGGTGCCATCGCAGATCGACAATATCCGCTTCTTCCTTTCCTATCAGTGCAACTTTATGTACTGGCGTTATTTCATGTGGAACTTCGCAGGAAGGCAGAATGACATCCAGGGACAGGGTGAGCTTGAACATGGCAACTGGATCACCGGCATACCGTTTATTGACAATGTAATGCTTGGCGACCAATCCAAATTGCCTAAGGATCTGCAGGCTTATGATCCTGTAACCAACCCTGGCGGCAACAAAGGCCACAACGTGTTCTACTGTCTGCCGCTCATTCTGGGACTCATCGGCCTCTTCTGGCAGGCTTTCCGTGGCCGTCGTGGCATCCGTCAGTTCTGGGTTGTGTTCTTCCTTTTCTTCATGACAGGACTGGCTATCGTGGTCTACCTCAATCAGACACCGGTGCAGCCGCGTGAGCGAGACTATGCGTATGCCGGTTCATTCTATGCCTTTGCCATCTGGTGCGGCATCGGCGTGGCAGCTCTTTACGACCTGGTTGGCAAGAAGTTAAAGGTCGATCGTGTGGTTCTTGCAGCTGCCATTGGTGTGCTTTGCCTCTTGGTACCTTTACAGATGGTCTCACAGACGTGGAACGATCACGACCGCTCCGGGCGCTATACTTGTCGCGATTTCGGCCGCAACTATCTCATGTCGTTGCAGGATAAAGGCAATCCTATTGTCTTTACCAATGGCGATAACGACACCTTCCCGCTCTGGTACAACCAGGAGACAGAGGGCGTGCGTACTGATGCGCGCGTGTGCAACCTTTCTTACCTACAGACTGACTGGTACATTGACCAGATGAAACGGCCGGCATACAACTCGCCTTCGGTGCCCATCTCATGGCCTCGCCTTGACTATTGCTCCGGTACCAACGAGTATGTAGAGGTGCAGCCGTCGCTCAAACAGCAGATTGAGCAGTTCTACAAGCAGAATCCCGCGCAGGCGAGAGCACAGTTCGGCAATGATCCTTTCGAACTGAAGAACATTCTCAAGTACTGGGTGCGGTCTAAGAACTCCGACTTCCATGTCATCCCGACAGACACGGTCTACGTTACCATCGACAAGAATGCCGTACGCCGCAGCGGTATGCTTATGGCGTCTGATTCGATTCCTAACCGCATGGTCATCTCGCTCAAGGGTAAGAATGCCCTTTACAAGAACGATCTGATGATGCTTGAGATGATAGCGCAGTGCAACTGGACGCGTCCGCTTTACGTTGCCATCACTGTGGGCCAGGAGAACTTCATGAATCTCGGCGACAACTTCGTGCAGGAAGGACTTGTGAACCGTATTACACCGTTCACCACGAATGTAGCAGGTGCGAAGAACTTCGACACGATGAAGACTTACCACAACCTGATGGAGCGTTTCCGCTACGGTGGCCTGAACAAGCCGGGGCTTTATATCGACGAGACTGTCATGCGTATGTGCTATACCCATCGCCGTCTCTTCGTCACCGAGGCGCTGCATCTCATTGCTGAAGGCCATAAGGACCTGGCTCGAAAGGTCCTTGCCAAGGCTGCAAAAGAGCTTCCGACCTACAATGTGCCGATGAACTATATGTCTGGCGGCGCAGACATGGCCAAGGCCTATGCGCTCATCGGCGACAAGGCCAATGCCACGAAGTGTATCAATGCGGTCTATGGCAATGCCGAGCAGTATGTGCAGTACTATCTCAGCCTACAGGGCGTTCGCTTCCAGCAGTCGGCGCGCGACGTGATGCTGAACCTCTCCATCATGGACCAGGCTTCCGATGTTACAAAGCTCTTCAACGCCAAGATGGCTACTAAGCAGAAGCTCCAAATGCAGCTACTCTACCGCCGCTATCTCGGGCAGGGTGGACAGGTGGAGCAATAATCAACACATAACCCTCAGTAAGGCTTATGGTTATCGAACAACCGGCCAAGTGGTTGCGTTGGTTCTACCCCAAGGCTATATGGCGGATGGACCGGCACGACCACTCGGTTTACCTCACTTTCGACGACGGACCTATCCCGGAGTCAACACCGTTTATCCTCGATACCTTGAAGGAGTTTGGCGTCAAGGCTACTTTCTTCATGGTGGGGGAAAACGTGCTGAGATACCACGATCTCTACAACCGTATTGTGGAGGAAGGGCACCAAGTGGGCAATCATACCTTTCATCATCTCGGGAGCCTGAAGCATATGGCCATCACCTACGGACAGGATGTTGCGATGGCTAACGACCTTATCAAGGCCCATCTTTTCCGCCCTCCTCACGGATGGATGAAGTATTCGGTCTACTGGTGGGTGAACCGATATTACAGAATCGTCATGTGGGATCTTGTTACCCGTGATTATTCCAAGTGGATGACAGCGCAAGGCGTGGTCAACAATGTGAAGCGCTTCGTACGTAACGGTTCCATCATCACCTTCCACGACTCTCTCAAGGCTATCGACAAGTTGCGTACGGCCTTGCCCGAGAGCCTGAAGTGGTTGAAGGAGCAGGGATATGAGTTCAAAACATTTGAATGACTGAAGAGACGGGTACAGAGCCTCAGTGGCTTTCTGCCCTGTTTAACTTTAACAAAGCATTTCGATGACAACCGCATCATCTTTAAAAGAAATCATTAAAGCCGAGGCTGCTGACCTCGGCTTTTCTTCTATCGGCTTCGCACGCGCGCTCCCAGTGACGGAGTCGATGCGGGAGCATTACCTTCACTGGCTGTCTGTGGGTGGGCATGCCGATATGCGCTATTTGGAAAACAACCTTGATAAACGGTTCGACCCGCGTCTGCTCATGCCAGGGGTGAAGACCATCGTAGTGGTTGCGCTCAATTATTTTCCTTCTTGCCGTTTGCCGGAAGGGGAGCCGCAGATTGCTGATTATGCGCTCGGCAACGACTATCATGACCTTGTCAAGGCAAAACTGCGGCTTCTGGCGGAGCGTACGGGCTTTCAACTTCTTCAGCGGGATGCCGTTGCAGTTAAGGAAGGCGATCCTCCAGGCTATCGTGCTTTTGTGGATTCAGCTCCGGTGCTGGAGCGCTATTGGGCCGTACAGGCGGGGTTGGGCTGGATAGGCAAGAACCATCAGCTCATCATTCCGCATGCGGGCAGTGAGTTCTTCCTTGGTGAGCTGTTTGTCACAGAGGAGCTTCCGCCTGACAATCCAATGACCAGTCGCTGTGGAAAGTGTCACCGTTGTGTGGATGCCTGCCCTACACAGGCGTTGTGTCTGCCGGCCCGCCAAGTGGATGGCTATGGTGAGATAACCGGTTTCTCTTCATATCGTTGTTTATCCTATCAGACTATTGAGAATCGCGGGGAGCTCTCGGCTGACGCGCAGGCTGCCATAGACTGTACCTTTTATGGTTGTGACTGCTGTCAGCGTGCTTGTCCCTGGAATCGCTTCGCTATTCCCACGACGGAGGAGGCTCTGCAGCCTCGCCGTGAGCTGTTGGAGATGACCCGGCAAAAATGGAACAACCTGACGGTGGAGACATATCGCCGCCTCTTTAAGGGCTCGGCCGTCAAGCGTGTCAAATATGAAGGTTTGATGAGAAATATTCGTGCGTTGAAATCTTAGTGTTGGGGAGCTAACCTGATTACACTGTAAAGGCGATGCGTCTACGCCGTAAAGGCGATGCGATTACAGTGTAAAGGCGATGCGATTACAGTGTAAAGGCAAAGCCTAAAAATCAGAAGGGGTAACCCACGGCAAAATGCAGGCTTTGTGAATCCTTGAAGTGTCCGACATTGTAGAATCCGGTTTTATAGGGGACGTGCAGCCCTATGCCCCAGTCGAGACGTATGACCAGGAAGCCCATGTTGTAGCGCAAGCCCACGCCGGTTCCGAGAGCCATCTCGCGTAGCGCGTTTTTCATCTGGAATTTTCCGCCGGTACGGTAGTCATCTTTCATCTTCCACACGTTGCCCGCATCAAGGAAAAGCGCGCCGTAGAGACTGCCGAAAAGGCGGGGACGGTATTCAAGATTGGCAAGAAACTTGATGTCTCCAGTTTGGTCGAGGTAATAGACATGTGCCGAGGCGGCATTGTGATAGGAGCCAGGACCTATGGTACGCACCGTGAAGGCACGGATGGAGTTAGCACCACCCACATAGAATTGTTCTGAGTATGGAGCGTCGTCAGAGTTGCCGAAGCTCCAGATGATACCGGTATCTATATGTCCCACGAGGGTGGAGTGGGGGGTGATGCGCCACGTCTTCACCAGCTCGGTCTCTACTTTAAAGAACTGTGCGTAAGGGTTGTTGAACAGTTCTTTATTTTGTTCTCCCCATTTGTGGCCGGCAACCATATATCCAAGTGAGAGGATGTTTCCTGATTCTGCCACCGTGGTCTGCCACCACAGCGGGTTGACAAAGTTTTTAGGAGATGTGTAGGTGTAAATGTACTGCATGCGTGGAATGAACTGATTGCGCATGGTGTAGTACAGGTAGGGGTTAGCGTTCAGGATGGAATCGAACTGTCCCGACGACCGCCGCATGTACTCAAAAGAGAAGTTGAGCGGTGAGAACTGATGTCTGCTTTTAGGCGATATCTGTACTTCGTAGGTCCATTCTCCTGAGAAGATATGCCTTGTGAAGAACGATGACCGGCGTATGATGTCGGAAGAGAACTTTAGTTTTGTTGTAGGTTGCGAAAAGTATTGCGTCCGTATGGCGCGTTCTATGAGCTTGTGGCGGACCGCCGATGCCCATGGCATGATGAGTCGTGGAAAGGTGAGCGAGGCGTCGACGCCGTACTCATAACTGTTGAGTTTTGAGCCTGTGCCCTCGGCCTGGTGCCCTGTTTGCCATTCATAGCTGCCCTTGACATTGATGTCTAACAGTTCGCCGCCATGGAAAGCGTTGCGCTTTGTCAGGCCTACCGTGATGCCGGGGCCGAGCCGGTTGTTGGTCTTGCCAGTCAGATTGCCTTGCACATAGAAGTCGTACGGCTTGTCGAAGAGCAGGTTGAGGTGCAGGTCGAGGGTGTCGGCGCGCCCCGTGGTATCGCGGGGAGTGAAGTTGAAGTCGACAAGCGAGAACATGCTCGTGGCGGCTAACTTACTGGCACTCTCCTGGTGATTGAAGTAACTGTAGAGCGTGCCTGGTATCAATCGCATATTGCTGAGGATGACTCCGGTCTTTACTGGCGGCTTCTTCCCGTTGAAGTGCACAGTGATATCGCGGCGGCTCACGCTGTCAGCGAGTGTGTCGTCGTACCGTTTTCGCATGTTGATATTGATTTTCCCAATGCGCCATTTCCTCGTTGCCATGGCCGGAATGTTGTCTGCTTCCTGGAGGCGCAGCAGTACTTTCCCGGGTACGCTGACGGTATCGGCGAGATAGGAAGCATAGGCCGGCTGATAATAGAAATAGCCGTTGTTTCGGAAAAGGGTGCTGATGCGGGTCCGCTCAGCGTCAAGTGTGGAGACATCGAACGGATCACCGTTGTGGATTTTTGCCTTGTCCTTTGTGTTGCTCAGAAGACTGTCGGCATCAGGAGGGAATCCGATGTAACGCAGGGAGTCAATGGTGAAGAGGTGTCCCATGTTGACCTCATAGCTGACTTTGGCCTCCTTGGGATTGCTCTGTTTCAGGATTTCGTAGCCCACATTGCTACGAAAATAGCCGTGTGCCTGTAGTACGAGCTTGGCCACCTGTGCCCGCAATCCGGGATTAACCCACGACATGAGCACGGGGTTAGTGCCGAAACTCTTGAGCATCCATTTGGCAAAGGGGTCGTTGTTGCCGGTAAAGGCATTCCACACCCACAGCCCCACGGGGAAAGGTGAGCGGATGCCCGAGCCGAAGAGGTTGCCATTGGGAGCCGTGGCAAGGGCCGCATCAACTTCTTCTTTAGTGGAATTGAAGTGGGTATCTTTCTTCTCTGCTGTGTAATGAATGCTTTTCACACCTGTGAAAAGCTGGTCACCCTCAGGAATACTCTTCGTTGAGGAGCACGCTGAGAGGAGCAGCAGAAGGGAGAGAAAGAGGAAATATGTCTTTTTCATGGTCGTTCTTATTCTTTTGCTCCGCCTTCTTTTCTCTTCAAAGTGTCGGGTTCCAGGTCCTTGCTCTCTCTGAAACGGAAGAGATCGCCGAGCGAATTCATCTTCTTTCTCCATAGGAAGCCGCCGCCAAAGCGGGAGACATTGCCTTCCAACCAGTCGTAACTGTCACGGATATAAAAAAGATTGAGATACATGTTGGATACAGGTGACACACGGTATTCCACGGATACGTTATCGAAGAAGGTCTCGTTTTTCATGGCTGCTTCGGGTCCAGAGGAGAGCTTTCCACCAATGCTGAGCTTCAATCGGTTGTTCCAGAAGCGGCGGGCGAACTTAAACGAGTAGTCAGTTTGTAATTGTCCGGTGCTGGTGATGTTGTTGTCCACGCCGAAACCGATGTCAAGGGTGCGTAATGCCTTGCCGGAGATTTGGTTGATCTGTGAGTTGAGGAAGGTGGAGAGTGCCGAGTTCATGGAGAATCCGGTAGTGTTGCCCTCGGCGAGGTACATGCCTGTGGTGAGCATGGCAACAGCCTGCTTGCCACGTTCTTCCGCTGTCATCGACTGCAGTTGGTCGTGGATGGTCATGTCCTCAGGCGCGTCGATGGTAAACTCTAATCCCATATCTTGAAGCGTCTTTGACACTTTCACGCCACAGGTAAAGTCTACAACCCGCCCGTTGCCTGATGTTGTGCCTACGGTTGACTTGGTGGTCTCGGTGGCTGTGATGGACAGTCGTGGGTTCATCGGGTCACCGGTGAACTGGATATAGGACCCTTCGGCGATGGTGAAAGTCTTCAGTGGAATGACGGGCAATTCGTACTTCATCTCGCCGGAGTTAATGGTATATCGCCCACGAAGAAGTACGCCGTCAACGGTATTATACTGCATACGTAATTCCCCGCCACCAATAACATCGACATAGTTAGTCTTCGATGCATTGAGGTAGCAGTCCATATGCGCGCCCTCGTCAATATTGAGCGAGAGGTCCACATTAAGGCCGGTGAGAGGAGGCTGATTGATTATGTCAGCGGTAGTGTCGGTAAAGTTGGTGAATTCCACAAGATCTTTGAGCTGGTCATCGGTATTGAGCGGTGAGTCCTTGAGGTTGTATTTCACGTCGGTTGTGCCGAGCACGTCCACGACACCGCGCACGCGGAGGTTGTCGATGAGCCCTTGCGCTGTGCCGTTGAAGTTGACGTAAGCCTTGCCGTAGGCTTCGGAGCGGGCCGTTTCCTTTGAGTCGATGAGCAGATAGTTGTGGGCACGCATGCGCACGTTGACCATCATCCTTGACAAGTCAGCAAAGTCTATCGTGCCTGAGATATTCAGCGGAGAGCTGTTGTGGGCGAACACCTCGAAATTCTCCAGCACGATATGGCTGTCCTTGATGGCTACAGGGTCGTCGGCAAAACGTACTTCCATGCCATAAGGCTCGGAAAAGAGATAGCAAGAATCAAGGAAAAGTTCCCCGCTGATGTTGGGCTGTGAGGCCGACCCTTTTAGTGTGAGACTTCCTTCGGCGTAGCCTTTGAAGCCGAAGAGGCCGTCGGGCACGAAACCATTAATGAAGTCCAAGGGCATACGCGTCATGTCGAGCGTAGCGTCAAGTACGCCTTTGCCCACGGAGTAGTAGGTACCCTCGAGCGAGCCAAGGTCTTCACCGTCCTTGGTGATGATGCCGTCGACATAGTGTCCACCGCCGGGCCTGGGGATGTAGGTAAATTCCGAGCCTACATTGCCTAACACAGAGCCGTTGTAGGTCATTTTCTCTACATTGACTGACGACGAGACGGTGATGTCTTCTTTGGTCTGTGTGAGGTGGAAGTCGCCGTCGAGCACGCCGGTGATGTCCGGCGCATACGGGATGACCGCAAGTATTCGCCCGATATCAAGCTTGTGGAGCGATGCGGTGATGTCTTGTAGTGCTCCGGTATTGCTGTCGTCGCTGAAGATTTGTAAGCCGGTGCCGTCGTCGGCTGTAAGCTTCATGTCTGCGCTTACGCGTCGGTCATCGCTCAGGAATACGTAGTTACTGTCGTTGACTGCGAACTCCTTATATCCGAGTATGGGCTTATCGCCGAAGATATGCATACTTATGCCGTGCGGCTCCATCTCTGCCATGAGACTTAGACTGACGCCAAGCCGGCCCTTTGCGTCATAGATACGTGGCTTGACCCAAGTGCCGTGCTCGGTGATGGCGCCGTTGAGGAAAGCGTGGAATGGCAACGAGCTCTTCTCTCCATTGTGCGCTTCGAGGCTGTAGGTCATGTCTTTCTGTGCCGATGAGAGAAGAAGTCTTGCGGTGTCAAGTGCCATGCTGTCCACAACAAGTCCGTAGGCCTGTGCGGTGCCATTGAGACCGCCGGTCGGTGAAGACGTGATGTCCATGTCGATGCTATGAAAGTCGATGCCGTAGTGGTGCAGCACTTGCGCCACGAAGTTGTCCTCGCCGGTCTGCAACTGTAGTTGAAGTTGTGGTAGACGATGGCGAAGGCGCGTCTGGTCAATGTACTTCTCTTTCATCTGCCGCTGCAATTCATTCATAAACGGAGTGACAGCGCGCGTCAGTCGCTCATAACCGCCGGATGCGTGCAGGTTGAGATGGAAGTCGTTGCAGTCGACTACAGCCCGTGTCGTGTCGTAATCGGTAAGCATATCAAGCACTACGTCATTGGGTCTCAATTGCTTTTTCCCATTGCTCACCGTGATGTCGGAGAGGATTCCTTGTGCTTTGTAGTACTTGTTGAGGTCGGTTGCTATGTCCACTTGTCCGCAGACCGACAGCGTGATGGGCTCGTCGATGAGATGTAGCGCATGGAGATCTACATGAGTAAGGTCTGCCGTGAGGGTTGCTGCACTTGTCCGGTTTTTGCCTATATGCAGTGTGGCGAGCAGTGCGTCAATGCCAAGTTGTCCCTTTAAAGCGCGGTTATTGCAATCAGCATTAGCAATGAGGTGGCCATTGATGAGTTGAGCCGTGAGTTTAATGTTGTCAAGGTTGTATTTATCGTAGCCGAATGCCTTGATATTTACTTTGGCATGGAGCATCGTGTGGGAAGAGAAGAGGTCGGTTCCACTGCCTTGAGCCGTTACCGTGCCGGTGAAAGGATGGATGGGCTGATGCCTGAGGAAGTGGGTAATAGGCATCCGGCGCGCTTTCAGGTCGGCACGATATGCCATCCGTTTCATATCGAGAGCCACGCTGCCTCCTATCGTGCCGCCGCCCTGTGAGGCCGTAAACCGAGAGGCAATCTTCTCATTGTCATATTTCACATGGCCTTTTAAGCTGATGCCTTGGGGGATGTTGACGTTTGCCGTGACGCTATGGGGAAGCATTGCCTTGACAATGGCGAGGTCTCCGGTATGTGCGTTTACGTCTATGTCGGCGCGCAGACTTCTCAAGTCGGTGACGTTGGCAAGGAATCCGTCGGCATTGACTCGTAAGGTGCCTGGCAGTGCGAGGTACACATTATTTATATGTAGTCTGTGCGGGTTGCCGCTTACTTTTCCGTTGACAACGAGTGGCACGCGCGGCCATTTGGCAGCGACAGTTTCTGGAAGACTCGATGAAGCGAGCGTGAGTAAGTCATTACGTCCTATCGATCCATGGAAGACGGCCGAGAATGCTCCCGTGTTGTCAGCCGGAAGATCAGTGGAGAAAGCGTCCATGTCCATGCGGAAGGCGAGTAGAAGGTCGCTGGACGGCGTCTTGAGACGTAGCTGAGGCAGGGCGATACTGTTGCTGTCCATGCGGAAAGACCCCTGTAAGCCGGCAATTTGCAGTCCGCTTTTTTCTTGGAAGGCGGCCGAGACGATGTTCAATTTGAGTGTGGGGGCACAGAAACAGAATGATTCAGCATGGAGTTGCAGGCTGCTTAGGGCAATGTGATTAGGGTCGAATCCGCTTGTCATGACAGGCGTGGGGCGCCTGTCGTAAGCAAGCCATCCACCTCTCCAGTCAAGTTGCCTGACAGCGTAAAGGCTCTTGAAAAGATCCAGGTGTACGCCGTTTGCCTTGCCCTTTTCCATGCGAAGGGCCACGTTGATGGTGTCGTCAGGCGTGTGAAGGGCAAAGGACGTGCTGTGAATATGGAGGTCATCGAAGTTGATCTTCCAGTAGTTTTTCGATTTTGCCGTGTCTTGCTTTGCAGTATCAGAGAGTTCTACAAGCAGGTTGGCATCGCGCAGGAGTGCATGATTGACGTGCACATGCTCTTTTGACAGGTCAATGCCATGTGCTTTTATGTTCAGTTCACCCACCTTTCCACTGATTCGCACGTCGCTGATAAAGTGTGTGGTGTTCACTTTCATGTCGTGCATGGAGAGTTCGTCTACCATTACCTGGTTCTTGAACAGAGGCAACAGCTGCACGTCCGCCACAGTGCGCTTGACAAGCGCCACAGTGTCTGTCTTTCCGTGCAGACTGTCGTTGGGCTCAAAGGCTCTCACGTCTTCCAATGCAAGGTTAAGAGGAAAGGCAAGACGTACACGACCGACGCTGATTTGCATTCCCATCTTCTCCGAGGCCACTTCTGCCGCTTTGCTGACAACCCAATTCTGAAACGGAGGAAAATAGAAAAGCAACGACAGAACAACAAAGAGCCCTACAGGCACTGCTATGATAATGCCCGCATATTTGAAGACTTTTCTTGCTTTGATAGTTACCGGCGTATGCTTTTCTTCCGCCATGGATGAAGTGCTAATGGTTAATTATCCTGCAAACTTACACATTTTTCTTGAAAACCCGATAGCTCTTCTTGATATTTTTTGTAGTGCTCACCGTGGTCTGAGATGTTTTTTTTAGTAGTTTCCAAATAAAAAGAGGATGCCGCACACAACAATGCGACATCCTCTTCAATATGTATTCTTTCTGTTTTGTATTCTTTCCGGTTTACTTCACCTTCTCAACGATGGCCTTGAAAGCCTCTTCATTGTTCATGGCGAGGTCAGCGAGCACCTTGCGGTTGATCTCAATTCCGGCCTTGTGGAGAGCGCCCATGAGCTGTGAGTAGCTCATCTCATACTGGCGTGCAGCTGCGTTGATACGCTGGATCCAGAGTGCGCGGAAGTTGCGTTTCTTGGTACGGCGGTCGCGGTAAGCATAGGTAAGACCCTTCTCATAGGTGTTCTTGGCAACGGTCCACACATTCTTGCGGGCGCCGAAGTAACCCTTGGTCTTCTTCAGTATTCTTGTTCTCTTGGCTTTAGAAGCTACGTGATTTACTGATCTTGGCATAATTTTTCTTCTTTAAATCGTTCGACTAAGTCTTCTTTTAACACGCCTGTTATAAGTTAACGAAGGTTCAGCAAGTCGCGTACCTGCTTGAGGTTGGTGCGGTCTACGAGTGTCTGGTGATCCAGATTACGTTTCTGCTTCTTCGTCTTCTTAGTCAAGATGTGACTGTGATAAGCGTGATGACGCTTGATCTTACCTGTACCGGTGAATGAGAATCTCTTCTTTGCGCCGGAGTTTGTCTTTACTTTTGGCATTTTTATGGTTTGTTTATTTGTTATGAATAAAAGGTGGCAACGCATATACCAGGCGGGGCCACACAGTATTTCTTATTTATCGCCAAGCTTATTGAGCAGCTTTTCCGCTCCCTTGGCATTTCCGAGCAACCCTCTCTTTTGGGCATCTTGCTGGGCCTGAATTTGCTGTTGCTCTTTGACCTCAGCCTCTTTGGCCAGGCGGTCACGCTTCTGCTGGCTCTGCTTGGCCACACCAGCTTTCTTAGGTGCGAGGAAGAGGAACATCTTCTTGCCTTCAAGCTTTGGCATCTGCTCTACCTTGGCCCACTCTTCCAAATCATTGGCAAAACGGAGAAGGAGTACTTCACCCTGATCCTTGAACAGAATGCTTCGGCCGCGGAAAAAGACGTAGGCGCGCACCTTGTTGCCTTCCTCAAGAAACTCCTTGGCGTGCTTGAGCTTGAACTGGTAATCGTGGTCATCGGTCTGAGGTCCAAAACGGATCTCCTTGACTTCCACTTTAACCTGCTTTTGCTTCATCTCCTTCTGGCGCTTCTTCTGCTGGTAGAGGAACTTGCTATAGTCGATGATCCGACAAACAGGTGGCTGGGCGTTGGGAGAGATCTCGACGAGGTCGAGCTCTTGCTGGCGGGCCATATCCAAAGCTTTGCGCGTTGGCATCACCTCGGAGCCGCCATCACTTACCACACGAACTTCCCGTACATGAATCTGTCCATTGATACGGTACTGATCTTTCAAATTGTCTTTCTTCATCCAACTATTTTAAAGTTCATTGTTGCGTCTGGGCACAATAGCCCCCAAACAGCGTGCAAAGTTACGCATTTTTAGTCAATTGACAAATCTTTTCTCGCTTTTTCTTGATAAAAAAACGTGGAATAGTTAATAAGATAAATATTTTTAAAAAACTTCGCTTTTACTTTGCGGTGTGCATAAACGTTTGTAACTTTACCGCATAAATAAAACCACCTGAGGGCGTTGCTGTTGCTTTTGGCCTAAGAGTGAGTCAATGATCCGCTTGCTCATTCATCATATACTTTGATACTATAAACTCATAAACTATAAACTAAACTTATGAAAGAGACTTGTCTTCATTCCCGTCATGTGGCCTTAGGGGCATTGATGCGACCTTTTGCGGGCTTTGACATGCCTATCCAGTACACATCTATTATAGAGGAGCACAACGCTGTGCGCCATCACTGTGGCGTGTTCGACGTCTCGCACATGGGCGAGGTGTTCGTTTCCGGCAAGGATGCCGAGCGCTTCGTGAACCATATCTTCACCAACGATGTCTCTCAGGTCGGTCCGGGCAAGGTGCTCTACGGCATGATGTGTTATCCCGACGGCGGCACGGTCGACGACACTTGCATCTGCAAGCTTGCCGATAACCACTTTCTGCTCACCATCAATGCCGCCAACATCGACAAGGATGACGAGTGGATAGGCAGCCAGACAGACGGTTTCGATATTCAGGTTGACTATGCCAGCGACCGTTATGGCCAACTTGCCATACAGGGACCTGAGAGCGAGAAAATCGTGGAGACGGTCTTGGGCATTCCCTGCCACGAGCTCAACTTTTATGAAGTGAAGGCCGTGGGCGACAATCTTATCTCCCGCACCGGTTATACGGGCGAGGACGGCTTTGAGGTCTATGGCAGCCACGACTGGATCACCGGCTGCTGGGACAAGCTCATGGAGGCTCATGTAACGCCTTGCGGGCTGGGCTGTCGTGACACATTGCGCTTCGAAGTAGGCCTTCCGCTCTATGGCGACGAGTTGTCAAAGGATATCTCTCCAGTTATGGCGGGTCTGTCGATGTTC
>ERZ772881.938-NODE-938-length-29080-cov-44.944875_pt1 | contig 29080 bp, 22 predicted proteins | sample MGYA00580581_ERZ772881 | MGnify/ENA primary metagenome ERZ772881 (study PRJEB29015, sample SAMEA2737668) | human gut metagenome | biome: human gut; feature: human-associated habitat; material: faeces | place: China | collected 2012 ...
AGTTAGACACCTTTTTGGAGACTGTTTTAATTCAATTATTTCACAGCCCCTTTTTAATGTGTGTGTTTGGACAGATGACCAAATCAGTGAATGGGACTAAGAGTTATCAGCGACGTGAAAGCCACACCCCTTACGAACCATCCATACCTGTGGACTATGAATTCATAAGACTGATCTATCCCAACTTCTTCGAGCCAAAGGTATAATCCGGCGGAAGGAACGGCGATACCGGCGCATCCACCCGGTCTGCCGCCGCTTCGGTGAAGTATTCAAAAATCGCCATATCCAGTCCGTCATAGACGTAGGAATATTCCGGATGCCACTGTACGGCCCAGATAAACCGTTTCTCCGGTGCATAGGCCGCTTCCACCAGTCCATCCTCCGACATGGCCATAGGCACAAGGCTGTCAGACAGCTTCTTCACCGCCTGATGATGGAGCGAGTTTACACCGAGCATGGGCACCCCCAGTCTTGCATAGAGCGGCGTTCCTTCCAGGATATGGTTGAAATGGGCAGTCCAGTCGTAGGCGAAGCTCATGGTGTGCTCCGGCGCATGGAGGAAAGGCCGTTCTTCATCGATATCCTGGTACAGGGTTCCTCCCAGGAGGGCATTCATCAGTTCCAACCCCCGGCAGATTCCCAGGGCCGGTACATCGTGGCTCCAGCAGTAACTGAAAATCATGGTCTCCAGCGTATCCTTCGCTTCGCACACCGGACCGCAGCAGGCCTTCTTCTTCTCCCCATAAAGGGCTGGGGATATATCCTGGCCGCCGGTAAAAAGGAAACCATCGAAATCATCCCGAACCTCTACGAATTCTTCCTCCGTCATATGGAGCGGAAGGATCAGGGGAATTCCCCCGGCCTCCCGGATAGAATCCATGTACCCCGGCAGCATCCAGATGCTCTTCTTCTCTTCATCCCACAATGGCGTGATACCAATTCTCGGCTTTCTCATAATAAGCACCTCCGAATTCCTGTTTACCTGAGCAAGTCAACCCCAACATATGTCTGAAAGCAAAAAAGCACTGCCACAAAGACAGCGCCCTTACTGAAAAACAAAAGGCACCGATCACTGATCGGCGCCTTTGCCCTTGTTAAATTCTTGTATAAAGTATACGGGATTTTCCCTATCCCTGTCAAATCGTTATGTATTAAAAAGATTCTATAGGTACTTACAGAAAAAATATAGTAGCAGGTGAGATTGAGATTGCGGTCGAGATTGAGGGGTGATACCCATTCTACGGCAGAGACGTCAGACGAAGAGACATCAGAAGTCAGATACGATCCGCATCTCCACTGCAGTTGAAATTCTGAAGACTCTGTTCCTCTAACGTTCCCTCTACTCTGCAGGAAACTTTTTAAGAGAGTCCCCATTGGGAAGTGTTCACGGTATCCTCTGTCCCCCCCGCAGTTTCCAGCGAACAACATTCACCTGTTTCCCGCCGGAAGAAAAATTCTGCATCATATGGCTTACAGACCCCAGTCATCAGGATCCTGCCGACAGATTCCTTATTCCACCACAATAAGCCCGAAAGAAGGGTTATCGAAAGCAAGGGCCACGCAGCACTAAAAGTGTCTGCCATGCTCTAACCATTCATTCAGGCTTATCTTTGACGACCTGTTCAGTTTTTTACCAGCGTCTATTTCCATCCGGAAGGAAGGAAACAGGGGGAAGTGCATCGAACGGGTTTTGATCCCGGAGCTCTTATGGATTCATCTTTGCAGGATGGCTTGCAGCTTCCGCCTTGTCCGGGTATTTTTTCGAGGCCTCTCCCCGAAAAGGCGTATGCCCTCATCCGTATTGATTATACATGATTACATATATTTTGAGAATAGTAAGATTTATATTCAGATAAAGTATTATTCTATAGGTCAACAGGTATGGAATTAAAAATTTATAACTGAGTTTCTATTATAGAAATACAATGGCATAGGAATATTTCAGTATTGCGAGCTGATGGTTTTCGTCGCTGATGGGTAGAGTCATTCGTACGTGGGGCTCCTGGCTGCCAGGGAACCCCCACGAGAATAACTTCATCTATCAGCATGCAAAGCCGCTGCGAAGCGGCAGTTCAGCTCAAGGCTAAAGGCTCACTGCTCAAGGCTCGTGGCTCTACACGGAAGCATGCTAACCGCTGCACTCAATCAACTCGTCAACCGGCATAGGATTCTCCTGTTCCTTTATATTCCCATCCCGCCCTATGGTATAATAGATACATTGAAATTTCGTAATCTATAAATTGATTGATGTAAAGGACCCTGTATGTCATTATTTCATTTTTTCCCGGCCCTCCAGGTCCGGAATTACCGGATTTTCTGGGTCACCCAGTGGATTGCCCTCATCGGGTTCTGGCTCCAGCTCACCGCCCAGCAGTGGCTGGTGTATACCATGACGGACTCCGCTTTCCTTCTGGGACTACTCTCGGCCTGTCAGTTTGCACCGAGCCTCTTTTTTACCCTCTTCACGGGCCTCTGGATTGACAGGCACAATAAGAGGAAAATCCTCATCGGCACCCAGATTACCTACCTGGTACAGGCTTTCCTCCTGGGACTTTTGCTGTATACAGGCCACGAGACCTACGGGTGGATCCTGTTTTTTGCCTTCTTCCTGGGCACCATCGATTCCTTCGACATGCCTGCCCGTATGGCGTTCATGCCGGAACTGGTGGGAAAAGATGCCCTTCACAGTGCCATCAGCCTGAATTCCGCCAATTTTAACCTTACCCGCATGATTGGCCCCCTGTTGGCAGCCTTTCTTTTGAGTTATCTTTCCTACAGTACCATTTTCTTTCTGAATGCCCTGTCCCTCATTCCCATCATCATCGCCTACAGCTTCATGAATGTGAATTCTGTCATTGCCCCGGCAGAAAACCGCCATCCCCTCCAGGAAATCAGAGAGGGCCTATTGGAGGCCAAACGGAATCCCATCATTTACAAAAACCTCCTGGCCGCCGGCATCGTGAGCGGACTGATCCTGAATATGGGTACCTACGGTCCCCTCTTCACGGACCGGGTACTCCACGCCGGGGTGGAAGGCTTCGGTTCCATCCTCTTTGCTGCCGGCGCCGGTTCCATGGCCAGCGGTGTCCTTTCCGCCGCTTCGAAAAAACACCTGTCCCAGTCCTACATTTTCCATTCCGCCATCGCCTGCGGTCTCCTGCTTATGGCGGTAAGCTATATTTCCTTCCAACCCCTGGCACTCCTGGTTTTCGGAATTCTGGGATTTACAGTGATCATCTTCATGGTGAACTGCAACACCGCCATCCAGCTGGCGTCGCCAAAGGAATACCTGGGCCGCATCATGGGGCTCTACACTTTCGTCTTTCTGGGAAGTGCCCCCTTCGGTTCCCTCCTCGTAAGTACCATTATTGAATACCTCGGCACCTCCGCCGGTCTCCTGGTAACGGGACTTCTGGAGATACTCCTCATTGTGCTCTATACAAGGCCCGGTCAATCTGAAGAGGAATAAATACCTGCCTCCAGTCAGAAAAGTCCAGTTTCTAACGTAAAAAGCCGTTCCTTCTTTACCTGCAGGAACGGCTTTTTGCTGTAACTGGTGGTCTTGCTATGGACCTTATTTATTTCGAATCTTTTTGATCATATTTGTCGTCGAATATCCATCTACAAAGGGAAGGATTTCCACCTTTCCCGCATACTGGCGGCCTGCCACTTCCGATACCTTATAATCCCCGCCTTTCACGAGAATATCCGGTTTCAGGTGAGACAGGAGCTCCTCCGGTGTATCTTCATCAAAGATAACCACTTCATCCACAGAGCGGAGGGCAGCCAGCATGAAACTCCGGTCCTCTTCATTGTTGACCGGCCTTGAAGGACCTTTCAGCGCTTTCACGGAGCGGTCAGAGTTGAGTCCCACAATAAGATGGTCCCCCAAAGAGGCCGCCTGCTGGAGATAGGTAATGTGTCCCCGATGGAGAATATCAAAGCAGCCGTTTGTAAAGACCACCACTTCTCCCCGGGCCTTCCATCGGGCCACCTTCTTTTCCGCTTCCTCCCAGGTCAGGGGATGGTAAGAAAGGCGCATGGTATCGCCGGATACCCAGGCATGGAGCAGTTCTTCCCGTTTCACCTGGTATGTCCCCACTTTGGAAACTGCAATGCCCGCCGCCTTGTTAGCCAGTTCCAGCAGGGTTTCCATATCCATATGGGCTGCCGTGGCAGCGGCGGTGACAGCCATCACCGTATCCCCGGCGCCGGACACGTCGAATACATCCTGGGCCACCGATGCCCGGTGGACAGCACTGTTTTCACTGACCGCGGTAATCCCCTTTTCTGAACGGGTCACAAAGAGATGGGTCAGGTGGAACTTTGCTCTCACCCCACGGCCCGCTGCTACAATGGCCTCTTCCTCGTTGGGGATTTCCTTTCCCACGCAGTCCGACAGTTCCTTCAGGTTCGGCGTAATGCCATAGGCCCCGTCATACTTGGTCCAGTCGCTCCCCTTAGGGTCCACAAGCACCGGCACGGAGAAGGATTTTGCCATCCCCATGACAGACTGGGCCAGCTCTTCCGTAATCATGCCCTTACCGTAATCGGAAAGAACGATGGCTCCAAGGCCATTTTGGAGGAGTCCCTCCAGCCAGTCCATGATAAATTTCACCTGCTCCGAAGTGGGCTGTTTCTTTTCCTCATAATCCAGGCGCATCATCTGCTGCCGGGCGCCGAGGATGCGGATCTTGGCGGTGGTATGGTAATGGTCCGCCGTAATGAGGCCGGACATATCGATGCCCGCCTGCTGGAGGAGGGAGGAAAGGACGGCGCCATCGCTGTCATTTCCCCTCATCCCTGCCGCATAGACCTTACATCCAAGGGCTGCCAGGTTTGCCGCCGTATTGGCTGCGCCCCCCAGCACGTCCCGCTGGGACTGGACAAGGTTCACCGGCACCGGCGCCTCCGGGGAAATCCGGTTCACCTTCCCCGTAATATACCGGTCCGTCATCATATCGCCGATCACGGCTGCCTTGATATGGGTAATTTCATCTCTTAAAAATCGTTCGCCATCCAGCTGCATAGAATCTCCTGTACGCAATAAAATGAATTCGAGTCATCTTTGATATTATACCATAGGAGTAGCAATGAGTGCTCCAAAGGGATACACCACTGTGTTGCGAAAAAGCGAAAGGTGGCTAAAGGGGGAACGCCCTGTGGCCGAAGTGACGCAAGGGGAACGGGTTTTGCCCGAAGCAGGAAAGGCGGCGCTTTAAGGAAGCACTGATTAAATCGTTGTCAGATTTCATTCTTGGATTTTTATGCAATGCGAGGAATAGCTCGACGCGAATAGCGAGCTATTTAAGGCAGCAGTCCTGCATAGGACTGCTGAGCCAAGATAAGTTGGCGCTTTCTCTGCACATTAAAGCGCCTTCCTTTTATTCTTGGCCGAGCTATGACGAAGCAGTGCATAAAAATTCTTATGAAATCTGACTCTGCGAATTAATCAGCGCTTCCTTAGTACGCCGCCCCCTTGGCCGCAGGCCATTCCCCAAAAGCCACTTCGCCGAAGGCGTTACCCCTCAGCCACCTGTCAATTATCAAAATCCCTCATTTCTTCCACACTTTCATGGCCAGCTGGGCCATCTTATCATAGCCTTTGCTATTGGGATGGACCCCGTCAGTGAACCAGCGGTCGTCCGCAGGAAGGCCGCGGAAGAAATCAATGGATGGAATGCCTTCATCCTTCGCCAGGTTCCTCAAAAACCGGGCATATTCAGCGAGATCCTTCCGGTTTCTTTCATACACGTAGGCCGCCTGCCAGCCGGTTTCAATACTGTTCGCCGTGGTCTGGGGCGGGATACCCAGTGTAAGGGGAACCGCCCTGGCCATACTCCGGATTCCCCGGGACACATCCCGTTCCAAAACGCTCAGCTGGAGTCCCGTGAGAATATCGTTGGTGCCGGCCATGAAGAAAAACGCCTCCCCCTCTTCCGGACGGAAAGAGGCCTCAAAAAGGCTGTCCAGGATATCCACCGCCAATGCCCCGCAGACCCCATGATTGTAAAAGGAAATGGATTTCATCCGTTTCCCCAGAAGATCCACCCATCCTTCCCCCTGCCTTACACCATAGCCCTCTGTGAGGCTGTCGCCGAAGCAGTGGATGGCGGTTATCTGATTTTTGTCCCAGGTCTTTCCCATCGTAATCACCTCTGTTTTATTGTAGCATGAATTGATTCGCCTGCCGAATCAGTGGCTGGCAGCCAGGAAAGCTCTCCCCTTCCCCTGACAGCCCGCCAGGGAAAAGAAAAAATCCTGAAAAATGATTTCTCACTTTTCAGGATTTTTAGTTCCGGTATTACCGATTATTCATCGACGGAAACCGGTTTCTTCGGTTTACGGAACCCATGGATCCGTTCGATAACGATGAACAGCATGGGGACGATGAAAATCTGGAAGAACGTAGCCGACAGCACACCGAATACTACGGCGATACCCATTTCGGAGCGGGATACAGATCCGGCGCCGGTGGACAGGGCCAGCGGTACGTTGCCGAGGATGAAGGCCAGGGAGGTCATGAGGATAGGACGAAGACGAATCTTGGACGCTTCGATAGAAGCTTTCACCAATTCCATGCCGCTGTCCACACGGACCTTCGCATATTCTACGATCAGTATGGCGTTCTTTGCCGCCAGGCCGATGATGGTCAGAAGACCGATCTGGAAATAAATATCATTGTACACATTGAAAGCAAAGGCACCAAGGCAGGCTCCAAAGAACCCTGTCGGAATACCCAGGATAACGGAGAATGGCACTTTCCAGCTTTCGTAGAGAGCTGCCAGGGACAGGAATACGAAGAGCATGCCCAAAGCCAGTGCGTAGACAGTCTTGCCGCTGGCCTCCCGTTCCTGTGCCGAGGATTCAGCAAAGGCATATCCGTAGCCGTTCGGCAGGGTTTCCTTTGCCACTTCTTCCAGTGCATCCAGAGCCTGGCCGGAAGAGTAGCCTGCAGCCTGTGTGCCGCCGATCTTAACGGCCGGGAAGTTATCGAACCGGGTAATGACAGATACGGCGTTCCCTTTCTTCGGAGTAATGAAGTTGCTGATAGGTACCATATTACCGTTGGAATCACGGACAGACATGAACTTGTTGTCCGTCGGGCTCATGCGGTACTGGGTATCCGCCTGGGCCACAACTTTGAAGTTACGGCCGAAACGGGTGAAATCGTTGATCTGTACAGAGCCGTAGAAGGCCTGGAGGGCGGTGAAAATATCGCTCACATTGACGCCGTACTTGGCCGCCTTGTCTCTGTCCACATCGTAATTGTAAGATGGCGTATCCATACGGAATGTGGTGTAGGCCTGCTGGATTTCCGGGCGCTGGTTGGCAGCGGCCAGGAACTGGTTCACCACGGCCTGCATGGCTTCATTGGAATCGCCATTCTTATTCTGGATGTACATGGTGAAACCGCCGGAAGCACCGAGACCCGGAATAGGCGACGGGTTCAGGGGCATCAGTGTCACGCCGGGATGGGTGGCATTGAAGGCGAAGGCTCTGGCCATGACCGCATCAAGCTGCTGGTCCTTGGTCTTTCGTTCATCCCAGGGTTTCAGCTTGATGAAAGAGAGGCCGGCATTCGGCTTCTGGCCATCAGAAAGAATATCCATACCTACGACGCCCTGGGTAACCTGTACTGCAGGGTCTTTGCCCATATACTTCAGGAATTCCGTCACATACTGGGCAGTACGGACATTGACAGAACCTTCAGGAAGCTGGAAAGCATTCAGGAAGAATCCGTTATCTTCCTGGGGAATGAAGGCCGTCGGCAGCTTGATAAACATAAACATAGCTGCTGCAAAGAGGACTGCCAGTACTCCGATAGGCACATAAATGGCATGGGCCAGACGGGCCAGGATGGCACCATAAACCTCAACCATATGGTCGAAACCATTGTTGAAGCGGTCCCAGAAACGGTCCAGCCGACCTTTATCGGCCTGTTTCTTGTTCGGCTTCAGGAGCCCCGCGCAGAGAGCCGGGGTCAGGGACAGGGCCGTAAATGCGGAAAGCATGACAGATACTGCAATAGTTAAAGCAAACTGCTTATACAGGATACCCATAATGCCGCCGAGGAAGGCAACCGGAATAAATACGGCTGACAACACCACAGCGACGCCGATAACCGGGCTCTGCACCTTTTTCATGGCCGCCACAGTTGCCTGCCGTGGATTCAGGTTGTTGTACCGCATTTCGTATTCCACGGCTTCGATAACCACGATGGCATCATCCACGACCAGGCCGATGGCCAGGACCATGGCAAAGAGGGTCAGGGTATTGATGGTAAAACCAAGAACCTTGAAGGAAGCAAAGGTACCGAGCAGTGATACCGGCACCGCAATCATAGGAATCAGGGTGGATCGCCAGTTCTGGAGGAAAATGTACACGATGATGGCTACGATGATGAGGGCTTCCACGAAGGTATGGAGCACTTCCTTGATGGAGGCGTAAATGAAATCGGTGTTATCCATGTTGATGACGTACTTCATGTCATCGGGGAAAGACTTTGCATCTTCCGCCAGCTTCGCCTTGATGGCACCGATGGTTTCCACAGCGTTTGCATCGTCGGTGAGGGAGAAGGCAACAGCCGAGGTTTCATAATCGCCGGCGCGGGAGATGAAATCAAAGTTCTTAGCATCCAATTCCGTCCGGGCCACATCCTTCAGGTGAAGGAGGCTGCCGTCTTTATTCGTACGAAGGATAATGTTGCCGAATTCTTCCGCAGTCACCAGACGGCCCTTGGCGGTAACCACATACTGGAAGGGCTGGTCCTTTGTCACCGGAGCCGCACCGATATTGCCGGCAGCAATCTGCTGGTTCTGGTTCGTTACGGCAGAGATGACCTCAGAAGCGGTGATATTGTTCTGCGCCATTTTCGTCGGATCCATCCAGATACGCATGGCGTAGTCAGAACCGAATTCCTGGACCGTACCGACGCCCTTGATGGTCTTCAGTTCATCCAGATAGTTCATGCTGAAGTAGTTCTTCAGGAAGTTCTTATCATAGGTGCCGTTCGGCGAATAGAAGCTCACTACGAGAGCCATATCGCCGGACGATTTTTTGGTAGTAACACCGATATTACGGACCGTATCCGGCAGGCTGGCATCGGAGGCGGTGACTGCATTCTGCGTGCGGACCGTAGCCATATCGGAGTCTGTCCCCGTCAGGAACTGCACTGTCAGTACGTAGGAACCGTTGGAGTTACTGCTGGAAGACATACTTTCAAAGCCTTCCACTGACACCGCATTCTTTTCGATGACTTCCGCCACCGTCTGGGCCACAACCTCCGCATCAGCGCCGGAATAGGTAGCACGAACAGATACCTGGGGCGGCGTGATTTTCGGATACCGGTCCATGGGGAGCGTAAAGATACAGATAAGACCGGCAATGGAAATAACCAGAGCCACAACGATAGCAAAGATAGGACGTTTGATAAAGAAATTTGCCATAGTCCCACCTTACTTTCCGTTTTTGCGGTCGGAAGCGGTCTGGCCTTTGACAGATGCCGCAGCATCGGACTCCAGTTTATCTTTCGTCGTTTCCTCAGCCTCTACAGCCTGGCCGACCTTCACTTTATTCTGGCCATCCACAATGATCATATCATTGGCATCGATTCCACTTACAATGATGGAATAAATACCGTAGGTGCCTCCTACTTTGACAGCCTTCTGTGTCACCTTTCCATCTACCACCACATCCACCATATCCTTATCCAGGAGCTGTACAAGGGTCTTTGTGGGGATGAGAATACTGCCTTTGGCAATTTCGTTATCCGAAACAATGGAGGCATACATGCCGGGTACAAGGAGGTTATCGGGGTTCGGGAAGGCAGCCTTCATGGAAAGCTGGCCACCGGTCATAGATGGGTTTACCTGGACAATTTTTCCCGTTTCCCCGTAAAGGGTGCCGTCGGAAAGGCGGAGCTTCAGGTTATCCCCCAGTTCCGCATTCTGTTTCTTCAGGGACAGGTATTCACTTTCAGACATATCGAACTGCACGTAAATGGGGTCCGAAGAAGAAATGGTCACCAGAGCCGTAGTACCTGCGGTAGCGTAGGTTCCTACGTTCACGTCATCCATGGAAAGGGTGCCGTTGAAAGGAGCCACCACGATGGTATCGTTCAGGTTATTGGAAGCAATATTGACCTGTGCTTCCGCTGCATCCAGCACACCTTTATAAGCATCGGTGGCCGCTTTCTGGCTGTCATAGGTTTTCTGGGAAATGGCACCGGACTGGATCAGCTGGTCATAACGGGCCAGATCCCGGTTCGCATTTTCATAGTTTGCCGATGCCTGGGCTGCACTGGCCTGGGCTGCGGCAAGGCTGGAAGAATAGTTTCTCGTATCCAGCCGGAACAGAGGCTGGCCCTGAACTACCTGGGCCCCACCGGAAATATATTTTTCCATCACCGTACCGGACACCTTGGCCCGCACCGGTACCTCCTGCAGCGCCATAATAGAGCCGGTATATTCCCTCATAATCGGGGTATCCGATTTAAAAGGCTTAAAGGTCGTTACCTTCATGGCCTGCTGCTGGGCTCCTGCCTGTTTGGAAGAGCCGCATCCGCCCATGAGCGCGCCGGCGGACAGAAGGAAACCGGCTGCCATGATAGCGGCAGCTAACTTCTTATATCTCATACATAACCCCCTTGAAAAAGATGGAAGAGTAAAATCGGGAACAATGAAACAGACTCAAACAATCCTGTATACTCTTATGAATCTTTCTTATCATAACAAACAGTTGACCAATAGTCAATATGGAGTCCGGTACCAATGCTTCTATGACAATGGTGAAGAAATTTTTTATACCCTTTCCACGGGAACCTTCACCACAGCCTTCCGGAGCTGGCAGGCCCCTCTATCTCCCATGCAGAGCGGGCGGTGCAGGTCTTCCGGGAAGAAAACAGCAAACCGGCCGGTGGTAAAATACACACGGGATTCCCCATTCCTTCCGGATTTGTAGAAATAGAGATCCCTGTCTTCATGGGCTTCGATGCAGGGGCCCGCTTCAAAGGATGTCTCCACCCCGATCCATTCTTCTTCCCCCTGGATTTCAAACTGGATGTCAATAAACTTCTTATGGCCCTCCAGCTTCCGATCCTCCACCTTTTCCGTCATGGGAGACTCCACGGACATGGCGCAGCCCAGAATATCGTACTTACCGTCTTCCTTTTCAGAAAAAGGAAAGGCCTTCACCGCTTTGAGGCATTCATAAATAAAAGAAGGAAGCTGTCTTTTGTAGGCTTCCAGATGTTGGATATCGCCGGTAATCATATAATCCTCCTTATATGTTTCATTTTTTCAAAAATCAGGCACTGCCCTATATTACCACAAAACTTCAGAATCTTCCCTGATGAAATGCAGAAAAAATATATTCATTCAGAAATATACCATGAGTAAGTATCATGGATGGGGTATCATCGGATATTCTTCCCTGCCATCAGTCCGCCCCGGAATGATGACAATGTCATGAAAGAGGTGAGAGTTGAGAGTTGAGAGTTGAGTTTCCGCGGCTGCGCCGCTTTTCTATCAATCTATCCCAGAGACTGCCACGGTCCTTATCCAGGGACCTGCACCAGTGGGATTGATCCTTATTGTCCTGTTTACTGTCCCCTTGAATTGGGGCATTAAAAAACCCGCCATAGGCGGGTTTTGGTGGGACTATCTGGGTTCGAACCGGAGACCTCTTCGATGTGAGCGAAGCGCTCTGACCAACTGAGCTATAGCCCCATGACGAGAACTATTATATCACGTATGGTCAGAAATGTTAAGCCTGTGTAATAATTTTATTTGAAGAGGATACAGCAGCTTCACTGTAAGCCGTAATCCTGCCCGGTAAGAAACAGGCCCGGGCCGCTTATGGTCGGACCTGGATTCAGGCCTGCGTTCCTCCCCTCGATCTCAACTTCGGTCTCCATCCTGCTTATATCTTACCCTGGGCTTCCAGTACCTTTTCTGCAGCTCCCATGATGGCCAGCTGGGCATGTTCGAAGGTAAGGCCCCCCTGGAAATACATTACATAGGGCGGACGGACAGGGCCATCGGCAGACATTTCAATGGTAGAGCCCTGGACGAAGGTCCCTGCTGCCATGATGATAGGGTCCACATATCCCGGCATGGGACCGGGCACCGGCGTAGCATCGGAATCTACGGGAGACCAGTTCTGGATAGCTTCTGCAAAGCGGCACATGTTTTCTTCCGAATCCAGTGTCACCGTGGTAATGAGGTCTGTACGGAGATGACCCGGTTCCGGGGACGTCTTGAATCCCAGAAGCTTAAAGACAGCAGAACAGAATTCAGCACTCATCATGGCCTGTCTCGTCATGTGAGGTGCCAGGAAGAGTCCCTGGAAGAAGGGACGGTAGGAAGCGGCGTAGGATCCCATTTCCGCTCCAAGGCCCGGAGCTGTCCATACATAGGAGCACAGTTCCACCAGGTCCTTCCGGCCGCAGATGTAGGCTCCCGTCGGTGCCAGGCCGCCGCCGGCATTTTTAATGAGGGAGCCTGCGGTAATATCGGCGCCCAGTTCAATCGGTTCTTCTCTGTTTGTAAATTCACCGTAGCAGTTATCCACGAAGCAGATGGTGTCCGGGTTCTTTGCTTTTACGGTTTCAATGATTTTCTTAATATCCGATGGGAAAAGGGAATCCCGCAGCATATAACCCCGGGACCGCTGGATTTCCACCAGTTTTGTATGTTCATCTACGGCATCGGAAATGGCCTTGAGATCATAGGTATTGCCTTTCAGAGGGACTTCCTTGTAATGAACCCCTTTGGACTTCAGGTTTCCCGGCGCATTGCCTGTAATGCCGATGACGCTTTCCATGGTGTCATAGGGAGCTCCTACGGCAGAGACCATGGTATCTCCTGGATTGAGAAGGGCCAGGAGCACCGTAGCCAGGGCATGGGTGCCGGACACGAACTGCGGCCGCACCAGTGCGCTTTCTGCATGGAAAACATCGCACCAGATTTCTTCCAGTTTCTCCCTGCCCGGGTCCCCGTAGCCATAGCCGTTGGACGCTGCGAAATGATAGGCGGAAAGATGGTGTTTCCGGAATGCTTCCAGTACTTTCTGTGTATTGAAGAGGGAAATCTCTTCCATTTCATGAAAAACAGGCGCACAAAGAGCAAGCGCCTCTTTCTGTACCTGTTCCAGTTTTTTATTCATTTGTTGTCATCAGATCCTTTGAATTGTTGATATTGCGTGTTTGTAAATGAGCTGGGAACGGTTTTCACTGACAAGGAGCACAGTAAAGCTGTCAAACGACTTGACCCGGCCCTTCAGCTGGACTCCATTCATCAGGAAAATAGCTACCGCCGCATTTTCCTTCCTTGCTTCATTTAAAAATGTATCCTGCAGATTCAGTTTACCTTCCATCGTTGTTTTCTCCTCTGAAATATGAAATGACATAGGCCTTGATTTCCCTGTACCATATGTCTTCTTCTGATGGACCCCGTTCCACCCAGTGAATATATGGCATTCGTCTATACCAGGTCATCTGCCTTTTGGCAAAGTGCCTGGTATTTTTCTGAATCAATGCTTCCCCTTCCTCTAAGGTCCGCTCCCCTTTCACCACAGGAATGAGTTCTTTATAACCGATTCCCTTCAGTGCCTGGGATGATTCAGAAAGGCCGGAGGCCAGGAGCTGCCTGACTTCGTCCAGGAGTCCTGCTTCAATCATGAGATGGACTCGCTTATTTATTCTATCATATAAAACGGTCCTGTCCATAGCAATTCCTAAAACAGGACCATCAAAAAGAAGGGAATTCGCTTTTTTGGGCTTTTCATCTCCCTCGCCAGCCTCAAGGAGTTCCAGTTTTCGTACCATCCGCTGGGGGTCAGGAGGGATATCCCCTTCTCCCCTTTCTTTCAGTGCTTCCACCAGGGCTTCCTTTCCTCTTTCTTCCAGCATGGTCTCCCAGTGGCTTCTCCCCTTTCCTTTGGGCAGGAAAGAGTACCCCTCCAGAAGGCCCTGGATATAGAGACCTGTACCGCCACAGACGATGGGAATGCGGCCCGCCTTGTTTTCCTCGTGAATAATCTTTCGAGCCCTTTCCTGGAAATCAGCGGCTGACCAGGGCTCCGAAGGCTCCAGTTCGTCCACCAGGTAATGGGGAACCCCCTGGGCCTCTTCTTTTGTCACTTTGGCGGTACCGATATCCATGTGCCGGTAAACCTGGAATGCATCGCCGGAAATAATGGATGACCCCAGTGCTTTCGCCAGGTAAATGGAGAGATCCGTCTTTCCTGATGCCGTAGGGCCCAGTATGGTTATGAGTTTATCTTTTTTCATATATCAATCACCCCGTAAGCCGTACTCTGCCCCCGCCTCCTGTCCACGAAGCGGAAGAGGCCCGTAGAAAAGAGGCGGGAAAAGGGCCGTTCCTTCACGATAATCCGCATACCCGCCGCCTTCCGGGCCAGCTCCAGCGCTTCTTCCGTCAGGGAATCATAGGACGCTGCCCGGCGGAATCCTTCCATATTATTTTCTCTCCGTTTCACCGGCGCCTTGAACATGGGATCAAAATAAATGACATCAAAGCTCTTCGGCCCCGCGTCCCGGAGGAAAGAAAGGAAATCGCCATGGATCAGGGTAATCCGCCGGAGCGCTTCCGTAAGTTCCTTATCCTTCGGGTCCCGGAAGGAAGCAATGGCAGCCTGCCCGATTTCATAGAGGGCCCTGCTCTTTTCCAGGGCCGTCACATGGCCCCGGTTTCCCAGAAACCAGCTCATGGTAAGGGAGTCCCCTCCCTGGCCGAATGTGGCATCCAGCACCGAGAGGCCCTCTTTTTCCGGAAGCAGGCGGCAGAGGCGGTCTTCGTGGCCCTGCTTCATCTGCTCTTTCCGGAGCACCGCTGTGCCGAAATGGTAATGGTACTCTCCCCTGCCGGCATAGTAATAGGGCAGATCCTTTCCATATACCAGGAGTCCCTCCAGCCGGAAAGTAGAAATCATATCATCCAGGGTGCCTTCCCGCCGGAAAAAGGGAAGACCCAGGGCCTCTGCCCTCCTCCAGGCTTCCTCTTTCACCGGCCTCGTCACATTCCGGATGGTAGTCACACCGATGGTCATGGCCGCTTGAAGAGCCTTCCCAGTTCCGTGGGTGTGAACTTGACAATGGTAGGCCTGCCATGGGGACACACAAAGGGACGGGATGTGTGGAAGAGGTCCGTAATAAGCTCCTTCATCTGCCGGATATTCAGGGGGTCCCCCCGCTTGATGGCGCCCCGGCAGGCTGCGTAGGCCATCATGCGGTGCCGCATGGTCTCCGGAGAAGGCACATCCTTTTCGTGGTACGCCTTCACCAGTTCCTGTACCACCCGTTCCATTTCAGACTGGGACAGATCCTCCGGCGCCCCGGTGATGCGGATGACATCGGGCCCTGCCTGTTCAAAGGTAATGCCCAGCCTTTCGATATCTTCCTTTTTATCTGCCAGCAGGGGTATATCCTCGCTGTCCACGTGAATGAGATAGGGAACCAGGATTTCCTGCACCGGAATTCCCTCTGCCCGCTCTGCCAGGTGGTCATACCGCACCCGTTCATGGGCCGCATGCTGGTCGATAATGAGGAGGTCCTTCCCATGCTGGCACAGGATAAAGCAGTCCGATACCTGCCCCAGAGGAATCACCGGGTCCTCCTGTTTTTCTTCTTCAAAGAGGGGATCCGCAGTGACTGCCTTCTTTTCTTCTGATTTTCCCTCTTCCTTCCGATATTCGCTGAATACGGAATGACCGGAGAAAAGGTCTTTCCTGTCCGTATCGGGCACATAGGCCGGTCCCCCGGGCGCCCTCCGTTCTTCTCCCGTAAAGGAACCCTGGGACCGGGATTGGTAGGAAGAGCCGCTCGGCTCTCCCCAGGATGATTTTGGCGCCGTTTCTTCAGAAAGACCGATATCCGGCTTTCCGGACGGCCGGTCTTCCACCCGGACATCACCGGGCCTGAAGCTGCCGCCATGGACAATTTCATGGCCCGGGTCCCGGATCATTTCCCGGGCGATACTGTCCGCCGTGGACTGGGAAGTCAGCGTCCCCAGCACCGCATGGTAAACGAGGCGGAACAGGGCCTGTTCATCGGAGAATTTGATTTCCCGCTTCTGGGGATGCACGTTCACGTCAATACTTTCCGGCGGCACCTGGAAAGAAAGGACCATGAGGGGATATCCGTTCTTTGGGAGCAGGGAATGGTACGCATTATCCACTGCCTTTGTGACCACCGCGCTTTCCACCACCCGTCGGTTGATGATGATGGTCTGGTACTGGCGGCTGCTTTTCAGGAGGGAAGGCTTGGAAATGAGGCCTTCCAGGAAAACATCATTCCCCTCATCCTTCACATCCAGCATTTCACCGGCGGTCTTCGTACCATAAAGGGCAGACACCACATCGATCAAGCGTCCGTTTCCCGGGGTTTCGATGACGGTGCGGCCATTATTGATGAGGCGGAACGCAATATCCGGATTTGCCAGCGCCAGCTTTCCCACCATGCTGTTGATCCGGCTGGACTCGGTCCGTTCGGACTTCAGGAACTTCTTGCGGGCCGGCACGTTATAGAAAAGGTCCCGCACCTCCACCGTAGTCCCTGCCGGGGCCCCGCAGGGCTTTACTTCTTTGATTTCGCCCCCCTCCATCTCCAGCACCGTACCTTCCACGTCTTCATTGCGGCGGGTGGTAATGGAAGAGCGGGAAACGGAGGTAATACTGGGGAGTGCCTCTCCCCGGAATCCCAGGGAAGCGATGTGGTAAATATTATCCACCGTAGAAATCTTGCTGGTAGCATGGCGGATAACCGAGAGCCTGGCATCCTCCTCGGACATGCCGCAGCCGTCGTCGGTGACCCGGATATAGGTCATGCCGCCGTCGGCGATTTCCACTTCGATTTCATGGGCCCCGGCGTCCACCGCGTTTTCCACCAGTTCTTTCACCGCATTTACCGGACGCTCCACCACTTCACCGGCGGCGATCTGGTTTGCCGTGACTTCATCGAGCACATGAATCAGTGCCATTATCTTCCCTCCTTTGCTTCCTTACTGAGGCGGAACAGGATTTCCATGGCCTCAATGGGGGTTTTACTCATAACATCCATATTCGCCAGTTCATCGATAATGGGGGACGTGAAAAGGTCCATGCCCATAGAGCTGTCCTGCCCCTGCCTGACGGGAGCCGCAGCCGGCTTCACGCCGTCCTTTTCCTCCAGGGACTGGAGGATATCATCGGCCCGTTTCAGAAGGGACTCCGGCAGTCCCGCCAGCCTTGCCACGTGGATACCATAGCTCCTGTCGGCGCAGCCCGGCACGATGCGGCGGAGGAAGGTAATATCCTTCCCCCGTTCCTTGACGGTGACCGTATAGTTTTTAATGTGGCTGCTGTGATCCGCCATGTCCGATAGTTCATGGTAATGGGTGGCAAAGAGGGTAAACCCGTGGATCTTTTCGTCGATATACTCCACCACCGCCCGGGCAATGCTCATGCCGTCGTAGGTACTGGTACCCCGGCCGATTTCATCGAGCAGGATAAGGCTGTTCTTCGTGGCATTCCGGAGGATATGGGAAACTTCCTGCATTTCCACCATGAATGTACTCTGGCCCGTAGAAATGTCGTCGCTGGCTCCGACCCTGGTGAATATGCGGTCCACCGGGGAGAAAGAGGCGCTCCGCGCCGGGATGAAGGACCCCACCTGGGCCATAATGGTCAGCACCGCCACCTGCCGCATGTAGGTAGATTTGCCTGCCATATTGGGACCCGTAATGACGAGAATTTCCTGGTCCCTGTGGTTCAGCTCCGTATCGTTAGGTACGAACATTTCCCGCTTCAGCGCATGCTCCACCATGGGATGACGGCCATCTTTGATGGTAATCCGGCCTTCCCTGGCATTGGTGATCTCCGGCTTCACATACCGGTCCTTCAGGGCTGCCCGGGCAAGGCTGGCCAGGCAGTCCAGCTGGGCCAGGGCTCTGGCGGTCTTCTGCATGTCCGGGATTTCGGGACGGATTTCAGCCTTCACGGCCTGGTAAATCTTCAGTTCCAGCTCCTCCGTCTTTTCCTTTGCCGTCAGGGCCTTCGCCTCGAATTCCTTCAGTTCCGGCGTAATGTACCGTTCCGCATTCACCAGTGTCTGCTTCCTCATATAGTAAGGAGGCACCGGAATCTTATTGGCATTGGAAATTTCGAAATAATAGCCGAATACATTGTTGAACCCGATTTTCAGCTTAATGCCGGTTTTTTCTTTTTCCCGCTCCTCCAGATCCGCAATATATTTCTGGCTGTTCTCGGAAAGGGAGCGGACCTCATCCAGTTCAGAGGAAAATCCCTCTTTAATATATTTTCCGTCCCGGATATTGCCGGTACCATTTTCATTCATGGAACGGTCCAGCAGGTCATACACCGGGCCGTGGATGCCGATCTGGGCATTCAGTTTCTTCAGGATCACCGACCCCGCCCCGCTTAAAAGGTTCTTGATATGGGGCACCATTTTCAGGCTGGCCTTCAGGGCCAGGAGGTCCTTGGGGGATGTAGAATTTGCCTCGATACGGCCAAGGATTCGTTCGAAGTCGAAGACCTGGGACAGCATGTCCTCCAGGTTCGTAAGCTCCGTCATGTGGGTGGTGAGTTCTTCGATACCATTCTGCCGGAGGGTAATCCGGTTCACATCGGTCAGCGGCCGTTCCAGCCACCGCTTGAGCAGCCGCGCCCCCATGGCGGTGTGGGTATAGTCCAAAAGTTCCAGGAGCGTTCCCTTCCGGCCGCCATCCCGCATGTTTCTCGTGATTTCCAGGTTCCGCAGGCACTCTTCCGACAGGGTAAGCGTATGGTCTTCCCTCATGGGCTGCACCGAATGGAACGTGGCGGCCTCTGTCTTCATCACATCCTTCAGGTACGCCGACAGCCGCCGGAAAACGAGCTGCACATTGTCATTATCAATGGAAGCGGCGGCCGGCGGAATGTCTCCTTCCTCCTCCGATTCGGACCGGGACATGAGGCAGGCCCCCAGCCGGGCAGCGCAGAAGCTAGTCAGTTTCCCGTAGAATTCATCGGACACAGAGCACACAGCCTCCGCCGGGGAATAAACGGAAAGCATGTCGAAGAAATCGTCTTTTTCCTTCTTCCTGTCCCACACGCCCCACCAGCATTCACCGGTAGAAACATCGGCCAGCACCGCATCGATTTCCTTATCGGCCTCCATGATATAAATCAGGTAATTGTTGGATTTGTCGGCTATGGAATTTTCAAAGAGAATGGTGCCCGGCGTAATGACCCGGATCACGTCCCGCTTCACAAGGCCCTTCGCCTTCTTGGGATCCTCCAGCTGTTCGCAGATGGCCACCTTGTAGCCCTTCTGGATGAGCCGGTAAATGTAAATTTCCGCCGCATGGAAAGGGATGCCGCACATGGGCACCCGGCCTTCGGGTCCTGCATTTTTCCCGGTCAGCGTCAGTTCCAGTTCATGGGATGCCGTCAGGGCATCACCATAAAAGAGCTCATAAAAATCGCCGAGCCGATAGAAAAGGAGGCAGTCCTTGTATCCATCCTTTACCTGCTTATATTGTGCCATTAAAGGAGTCTTCGCCATGTCACCCTCCTGTTTGAAATAATGATAACAAAATTCTGCGGCTCTGCCGCTAAGGGCCTTCGGCCCGAATCCTCACTCCACCAGTTCTCCCTTGAGCACCCAGGTCTGGGCCAGGTCCACCTTTGCCTTCACCGTATCTCCCACATGGATGCCTTCCCTATGGGGGAAGAGAATCATCTTATTGGAAGAGGTACGTCCATACCAGTGATTTTCATCCTGCTTGGACGGTCCTTCTACGATGATTTCATAGGTATGGCCTTCCATCTTTTTATTGAGGGCCAGGGAAATCGGATTTTCCGTATCCATCAGTTCCTGCAGCCGGCGATGCTTTGTGGCATCATCGATCTGGTCTTCCATCCGGGCCGCCGGAGTCCCTGTCCTTGGGGAATAGATGAAGGTATAGGCCGAATCAAAGCGCAGGTCCTCCAGAAGCTTCAGGGTTTCTTCGTGCATAGCTTCCGTTTCTCCCGGGAATCCGGTAATCAGGTCCGTAGTCACGGCGATATCCGGCATTTTCTCCCGCACGTAGGCAAGGAGTTCCTTGAAATGTTCGATGGTATACCCCCGGTTCATGCGGCGGAGCATTTCATTGGACCCGTGCTGCACGGGCAGGTGCATATGGCGCACCACCTTCGGGGAAGCTGCCATGGCATCCACCATGTCGAAGGTCATATCCCTTGGGTGGGAAGTCATGTACCGTACCCGTTCGATGCCGTCGATCTCATCGATAGCCCGGATAAGGTCTGCAAAATTCGTGCCATTCCGGAAATCGAGGCCATAGGAATTGACATTCTGTCCCAGAAGGGTGATTTCCTTGTACCCCTCTTTGGCAAGCTGGCGGATTTCCCCGCAGATATCGGGGATGGTCCGGCTGATTTCCCGGCCCCGCACATAGGGGACAATACAGTAGGTGCAGAACTTGTTGCAGCCCTGCATAATGGGAATCCATGCAAAAATTTTTGACTTTCTCACCGCATGGAGCTCGCTGTAATCGTTCACGCTGTGGGGATTCCGCTCCGTCTTCACCACATGGCCGCCAGTGGCGGTTTCCTTCGTGATGATATCCTTCAGGTCGTGGATATGGTAAGGTCCCATGACAAAATCGATGATCGGCATCCGTTCGATGAGCTTTCCCTTATTTTCCTGGGCCATGCAGCCGGCAATGCCGAGGAGCATGTGGGGATTCTTCTCCTTCAGCTTCTTGATTTCCCCGATTTTCCCATACACCTTTTCTTCCGCATTCTGCCGGACCGAGCAGGTATTCATGATGACAATATCCGCATCTTCCATGTTCTCCGCCGGTTTGTATCCCAGTTCTTCCAGCTGCCCGTTGATACGCTCCGTATCACTTTCATTCATCTGGCAGCCATAAGTAATTGTATAGTAAAGTTTTTCGCCTGTGAGCCGTTTCTCTTCCACGACTTACCTCCTGTAAACAACGCATAATAAAGCCATTATGATATTATACCATTTTTATGAAATTCATGTTTTACGGGATTTTCTCCCCCATTGGACCGGCCAGTTTTAACAGATAAAAAAGGATTGGATTTCACCATGGAAATCCAGTCCCTGTAATTAAAAAAGAGTTGAGAATTGAGAGTTGAGTACAAGGGAAGCAAAGAATGACGGGCAATGGAAAAACAGGTCTTTCCGACCGGGCCAGCCCACGGTCACTCCCACACTTTCGCGGACCGCTGCCATTCTTCATTCCTGATTTTTCAGGCCTTCGGTCCGATTCCGGTCTCCCTCTTATTTCCCTGCCTTACGAAGGGCTTCCTCCCCTGCCTCTATGACCTGTTCCACAGAAATCTTGGAAATAGGCGTGTACTTCCCGGAGGCTATGGTCTTGTTGACATGTTCCGGTCCCATGGGCATATCCCAGGACGAAAGGGCCCTGGAACAGGGGCCCAGGGGATGGTGGAATTTCGCATTGCTTGGCCCAAACATGGCAATGGTCGGGACCCCCCGGCTGTCAAATACATACATAGGTCCGCTGTCATTGGTAAAGGCCAGGGAGCAGCGGCCGGCGGCAGCCATAAATTCCCCCATGGACAGCTCTCCTGCCGCTATGATGGCAGTTTTGTTCTTCATGACTGACAGGGCTTCATCGATGAGTTTCCTTTCCGACGGTACGCCGAAGAAAACAGGAATCATCCCTTTTTCTGCAAAGTGGTCCGCCACTTTCCCATAATTTTTAGCCGGCCAGTTTTTCTCTGCCGTGGAACTTCCTACGGAGAGGCCCAGGAGACGGTCTCCCTCACCGATACCCTTAGACCGGAAGAAATCGTCTGCCCGTTTTTCCCAGGCATCGCAGGTATAGGTCCGCATGCCGCTGTGGTGGAGGTCTTTTACCCCCAGCCGTTCCAGCACTTTCAGGTACTTGTCTACGGCATGGGAATTATAGGTCTCAATGGTCATGGGCCAATCCATGAAGAGAGAGTCAATCCGGGTACCCGCTTCGCCGCCCCAGTGCTTTGGATGCATGGCCAGGGCAAGGATCGTGCTTCTGGTGGTCCCATGAAGGGTGAGAAGGATATCGGGATGAAGGGCAGCGAGCTTTTTCCCCAGTTTCCAGGTGGCCCCCATGCCTTTTTCTTTCCCGTGCCGGTCAAAGGGGACGATCACATCCACATTGGGATTGTACCGGACCGCATCCTGGAACCGGGCATCCATGACAAGGATGATTTTAGACCCCACCGCCGCCCGGCGAAGGACCTCCAGGAATGGGGTAATGGACACCATGTCCCCGAAATAGAGCATATAAATAAGCACAATGGTCTTGTGGCTCAAGTCTGCATTCACATTAGTTTCTTTCATATGGTTCCTTACTCCTGCTTTACAGGCCTTTATCTATTGTTTTCCGGATAAGCCGGTCCCAGGAATCCCACACCGCATCAGGGTAAAAAGGCTTCATCGATTCTCTGGCGCCCTCCCCGAGCCGGCCGCGGAGCTCCCTGTCTTCCATGAGTGTCCGGAGTGCCCGGCTGAAAGGTTCCGGCCCCTCTTCCACGAGGAAACCGTTTTCCCCGTCCCTGATCAGTTCATTCACCGAGGAGCAGGAACGGTAGCCCACCGCCGGTATTCCCACGGCCATGGCTTCTGACAGGGCCAGGGGGAATCCCTCATGGTGGCTGGGAAAGGCAAAGACATCCGTATCCTTCCAGACGCTGGCCATATCTCTGGTGGTGCCCTTAAGGTGCACCCGTTCCTCCAGGTGCCTGCTGTGAATCAGTTTCTTCAGAGCCGCCACATAGGCCTTATCGTAGGTATCTCCCCATATATTGACTTCCCAGTCCGGGAAATCGGAGGCAACCAGGCTGAAGGCTTCCACCAGGAGATGCTGCCGCTTGGTCCGTCCGGTAACCCGGCCCACATTGGTAATCAGGTGGTGGTCTTTTTCCTCTCCCGCCGAAGAATGGACCTTCGGCACGTTCACCGCATTGGGAATATAGACGAAATGGCCGTAATCCAGATATTTCTCCGCTTTTTGGATGAACGACGGCATGAGTACCTGGATAGCCGCACTCCTCTCCAGTGCTTTCTTTTCCGCCGCCGGGGAATGGAGGAATATTTCATCCGGGTCATTATGGAGCATGGAAATGACCGGGATATCCGTGTGAAGCCCCTCCAGGAGAAGCCGCCCCGTCGGTTCCCGGAAAGAGACAATGACATCGGGCTTTGCCAGTTCCAGTACCCGTTCCATCCCCTTTTCCGCTTTCCGGAGGATTTTATAGTTCCTGTTCCTTGCCCCTTCCTTGCTGAAGAGGCGGGTGGCCTCCCGAAGGATCTTGTCCGCTGCCCCCGTATGGACCGGCGCCATGCCGTCCATGTGGAAAATATTATAGAAATCCACACCCTCCGGGACCGGATAAAAAGGAGCGCCCTCCCTTTCATCGGCCATGGCCACAGACACGTCATAGCCCCTGTCCTTCATGGCCTGCGCCATCCGTGACAGTACATGTTCGATACCGCCGCTGTAGCCCACAAATTTATGGAGATTCACGAGTAACAGGTTCATAGGAGCCCTCCTGAAAAATGATATAAAAGTTGAGTATTGAGTGTCGATACTATGAGGCGCTTCTCCATCAGATATGACCAGATAATCAAGCCGTAAGCCCGTGAGCTTCCCTGGAAGCCCCCACCCGCTCAAACGCGCTGCCAGCCATCCTTTAGCGCCGCAGGACAGTTCCCGCGATCTCGACCTCGGCCTCGGCCTTATTAAGGAAGCGCTGATTAATTCGCAGAGTCCGATTATACATGTATTTTCATGCAATACTGCGTCATAATCCTCCTTAAATAGCTCGCTATTCGCGTCGGATTATTCCTTGTATTGCATGAAAATACAAGAGTATAATCGAACAACGATTTAATCAGTGCTTCCTTAAATTTCCTTCGCCCGCTTCATAAGTTCGTCGTTGATTTTCCTGCCGGTCTTTGTCATGGCCAGGCCTGCCCGGCTTGTTTCCTTCAGTTCCACCGGCAGCCGCCGTCCCACGTCGCCCATGGCTTCGATGACCTCATCCGGCGGAATGACGCTCTTGATGCCGTTCATGGCCATATCCGCCGCCAGAAGAGCGTGGACCGCATGGAAAGCGTTCCGCTTCACACAGGGCACCTCCACGAGGCCTCCCACCGGATCGCAGACCAGGCCCAGTATATTTTTCAGAGCCAGGGCAAAGGCATTCCCCATCTGTTCCGTGGACCCCTTCAGAAGGTCCACCGCCGCAGCGGCCGCCATGCCGCAGGCAGCGCCGCATTCCGCCTGGCAGCCGCCGACGGCGCCGGCAATGGATGCCTTTTCTGCAATCACCCGGCCAATGGCACCGGCCGTAAACAGGGCACAGGTGAAGTCGTACATGGACGCATTCACCTCTTCCCCCACCGCCGAAAGTACGGCCGGCAGGATGCCGCAGGACCCCGCCGTGGGGCAGGCCACGATGCGGTACATTTTCGCATTGGCCTCTGCCGTGGCGATGGCGTAGGACGCCGCCTTCTGGCAGATGGGGGACATGAACCGCATATTCCCGTTGAACAGACGGCTCCCGTCGCCCCCCACCAGGCCGCTGGCGGATTTGGACGTATCTGCCAGCCCCTTCCGGATGGCTTCCCGGAAGACAGGAATCGTGTACTTCATGCGGTCCCATACCTGCTCATAACTTTTCCCGCTTTCCTCCGCTTCCACGCGGCAGGCAATAATACCGGGCGAACATTTTTCCACGTCCGCCACGGCGAACAGTTCTTTCATCGAATGGTATTCCATGACGGCCTCCTCAGATAATATCCAATGCCATGACGTAGGTAATATTTTCGTTCGATTCTTTTACCTTTTCCGCCACCGCCGGCGGTACAGGCTGGTCCGTATGGATGATCATGACCGCCTCGCTGCCCTTTCCCTTCCGGAAAAGGCGCATGGTGGAAATATTGATCTGTTCCTTCGCCAGTTCTTCGCAGACCTTGGCCACCACCCCCGGCTTGTCGTGGTGCCTGGTGAGGAGCGTATACTCTTCCCCCGTGATTTCCACGTCGTAGCCGTCAATATTGGTAATCATAATGCGGCCGCCCCCCAGGGACCGGCCGATGATGACCCCATGGGCTCCCTTTTCACCCCAGGCTTCAATCTTTGCCACATTGGGGTGTCCCATGTCCTCTTCGGAAAGGGAAAAGGAAATATCCACATTCTTTTCTTCCGCAATGCGGAGGGCATCCCGAATGGTGCCGCTGTCCGGTGCGTAACCCATGAGGCCCGCCGCCAGGGCCCGGTCCGTGCCGTGGCCTTTCCCGGTCTTGGCAAAGGAACCGTAGAGGGTAATCCGGGCCTTCTTCACCGGTTCTCCCAGGATGGCCCTCGCCGTCTGTCCGATGCGGGCAGCACCGGCGGTATGTGAACTGGAGGGGCCCACCATGATGGGTCCTATGATATCAAAAATTCCCATGACTGTTCCCTTCTTCAAAAATAAAAACTGCCGCTGCCGGCAGTTGCAGAAAGCGCAGGAGCACTTCCTGGAGGTTCAAAGTCAATCTGCTTGTACGGCTTTTTCAACATTGAATCAGAATGAAGTTGTAAAAAATAGAATTGAGAGTTGAGGTTTTGCGGTTTCGCCGAAGTGCAGTTGGAGTCATCAGGCGCGGGGCTTCTAGCTTCTAGCTTCTAGCTGTTAGCTTTCAGGAAAACTCTATAGCCTGCGGCCTGAAGAAGCTAACAGGCTCAACCGTAGAAAGCGCCGCAGGCTGATTAGTCTTCCTGGCTGCTAGCAGCTAACAGCTAAAAGCCCCCATCCGTTCGCACGACGCTCAGCCACAGGACCCCGGCCCGCAGGGCCTGATTCCCTCGGTCTCGACCTCAGTCTCGATCTCATTACATCCAATGGCTCAGGTCGAAATCTTCGCCGATGGTTTCCCGGATGCAGATCTTGGCGATGTACATGCCCATGAGGGTCAGGGAAGAACGGCGAATCATGCTGTTGTCCCAGATGGTCTGCAGCTTCTCCAGGTTCGGCGATACCTTGCCCAGGATGTAGCCCATTTCCTTTCTGTCGTAATTGACAGGCCTGGATTCCACCAAGGCCAGGATGCTTCTCCTGGTCACTTCATCTTCCAGGCCCATGTCATCGAAGAGGCCCGCCAGTGTCGATTCATCCACCGCCGCCGGTTTCACATAGGAATTATACAGGCTCTGTACAATAGTGCCTTCCGGCCAGGACGGCCAGGCCGCAGCCAGTTCGCTCTTCATGCAGCCCCGGAATGCAAAGATCAGGGGGTAGGAATCGTGGAGTACCTGGCCAAAGGGGATATCCTTATTTTCCAAGGACACGCAGTGCAGGTATTCCAGCTGCTGGTAGCCCGTGTATTCATCGGGCAGTTTATAGAGGAAAGGAGTAATGTATTTTTCCGTATACCGCTTCAGGTGCTGGGCATCCACGTTATCCGTATTCCGGGAATAGTGGAAAATGAGCAGCAGTGCCAGGGCATGGAATTCGCTTTCCTCCATGCGGGGCATAGCCTTCAGGGCATCGTAGGCGAGAATGGTCTTCGTATCGGAACGGCTGCCCCGGGCCACATCGCCAAAGGCATCGGTCACCATTTCCAGCACCACCGGCGTCGGCATCATGACATAGGTGCGCTGGGCATTCTGCATGGCTTCCTGCACCATAATATGGGTGAGGGTATCCACGGCCTCCTTGTTTTTCATGTGAAGTCCTTCGATGAGGTGCATGGTCACCTTCCGGGTATCCTGCTCCACCGTGGTGGACACGGCGCCGTACCGGTTCAGGAAATGGCGGACAAAGTATTCCTCCAGGGAATCCAGGTCCGGCATGGAAGACAGCACATGGGGCTCCGGTTCCGGCGGGAAGGGGCCCTTGTTGAGATGGGAAGAGAAGGCATCCTGGGCCTTGGATTCGCCGAAATCCTTGCGGTTGAAGACCCGGGTCTTTTCCTCATCATCCTCAAAGCGGACGGGCTTCGGACGGTTCCGTTTCACCGGGATAATCTGGGTGGAATCATCCACCTTCGATTTGGCTGCTGCCTGCAGGTCCGGCTTCGGTGCTTCCGCTTCTTTCGGCGCCTTCTTCAGCGGGATTTCTACCGTATCGTCACTGACGGTGCTGCCCTTCTTAAAGCGCTTCGGCACGCCGCAGATGATGATATAGGAAACGAAAAAGAACAGCAGTGCCACCGCTGCCAGCACAATATAAGGAATAATAACCATGAAATCTCCTCATTTACTCTTTCACTGACACAAAATTCAGTTACATGGTACCATATTTTCCCTGTGACTTCAATGACACCCCCTGCAGAAGGCGGGAAAGCTTGTTTTGTCCGGGGTCCTCGGTATAATAGTAATGTAAAAGTATGCACAATTCTGGCCGGCGCTTTTTTTCGTGGCTGAATGCGTGCGATCCTATGCGGGCATTGAGCCTTCAGCCTTGAGCCTTCAGCCTTGAGCTGGCCAGGCCCTTTGGGCTGGGTGTCATGCAGCTGGATGTTGTGCGCACGGGTGGGGGCTTCTAGCTGCCAGCTTCTAGCGGCTAGGAAAGCTCTACAGCCTGCGGCTTGATTACGTTTGGGCCATTCCTGATGTAAAGCGCCGCAGGCGAATCAGCTTTCCCAGTTGCTAACAGCTAATAGCTAGGAGCCCCCACCCGTGCGCACCACGCTTGGCCAGAGGATCCCGCGGCGGAGCCGCTGGAGGTCTAGACCTAGACCTAGACCTGGATCTAGATCCAGACCCCCAGTGCCTCCGGCCCCATTTCCCTCGACCTCGATCTTACATCTATTTCCCTCAGGTGACCCAAATGAATATATCCAATCCCAGTACCCCCATTTCTCTTTCTATTCCCGGGGCATTCCTTACGGTATCCCCGGAAAACCTTCTCATTACCTTTGACCGTCCCCACCGGTCCCTTTCCACCGCCATCTACGGCGGTGGCTTCCGGAATATCCGGTTTGCCATGAACCGGAAACTTACTGCCTTCTATGAAAGGGAGGAAGACTTCCCCGGAGGCTCCGTGGAGGCCTGGCTGGCCCGATGCGCATCGGACTGCGGCGCCGTGCCGGAAGAAAGTGCGGTCCTCCTCACGGCGGCAAAGGTAAACCTTTACTCCCATAAAATCATAAAAGCCGGTCCTGTACTGGTGGAAGCCATTACCACCGGCGGCGTGGAGAAGACCGCCTGCCGCGCTTCCTCCTCTCCCCTGTATCGGGAAGAAAAAGGGAAATTCGAGCCCCTGGGCACCATCAACATGATGGTCCTCCTCCACGGCAGCCTTCCTGACGGCATCATGGCCCGGGCCCTCATTACGCTCACCGAGGGAAAAACCGCCGCCCTGAATGACCTGGGCATTGCCGACGTGAATAACGGGAAACCGGCCACCGGTACCGGCACCGACGGCATTACCTTCATCACAGACCCAAAGGCCCCCCGCTTCACCGACGCCGGCCCCTTCTCCGAACTCGGCGCCTCCCTGGCAAAGGCGGCCTACGAATCGGTGACCGAATGCATCGAAACCTTCGACCACCCATGGAATGCCTCTCCCCTCCTCACCACCCCAAAGGCGGTGGACCTGGAAAAACTGCGGAAGGTCTCGAAAAAGGGATAGCGTCACCGGAGGAGGGTGTTGTGGCTGAGCGCCATGCGAACGTACTGGGGCTTCTAGCTGCTAGCTGCTAGCGTCTAGGAAAACTGGCCAGCCTGCGGCGCTGACGGGTGGCCGAGCGCCGTGCGAATGGATGGAGCCTTGAGCAGTGAGCCTTGAGCAGTGAGCTGATTCGGCCCTCCGGGCCTGGTGTCGTATGGCTTGGGATCGTGCGCCCGAGCGAGGGCTTCTAGCTACTAGCCGCTAGCTCTTAGGAAAGCTGATTCGCCTGCGGCGCTTCCTACCAATAACCGTCAGCGGCACTCGCCGCGGTGGTGGCGGCGCACAGATTATATAGCGCCGCTTTATGATGCCTGATTACGGCGAAGCCGATTTTCCCTTACGTAACCTCCCCCATCTATGGGGGAGGGGGACCGCGATA
>ERZ772881.942-NODE-942-length-28974-cov-6.162454_pt1 | contig 28974 bp, 34 predicted proteins | sample MGYA00580581_ERZ772881 | MGnify/ENA primary metagenome ERZ772881 (study PRJEB29015, sample SAMEA2737668) | human gut metagenome | biome: human gut; feature: human-associated habitat; material: faeces | place: China | collected 2012 ...
ACAAGCAGATGGATAATTTCCGTGAAGGACACAAAATCCAGACGGATAATGATCTCCGTAGAGAATTCACGATTCTGCGCCATTCAGAGGGAAGTGAATGGCTGCAGGATGTGTCGAACAATGTCACGAAGCAGGCCATCAAAGATTTGTGCATCGCCTACAAGAATTTCTTTCGCAAGCAGAAACAGCCCGGCTACATCAAGTATTCTTCAAAGAAAATTGCTCATTATAACCGCATTGGCAAGAACTTGACCGTCTATGACATGAACGGCCATCCTAAGTTCAGGAGCAAGAAGAATGGGGATTTCCGCTTCTATCAGGACAATATCAAGATTCAGTTCACAGAGACACATGTCAAGCTGGAAAGCCTTGCAGGAAGCAGGCGGAAGAACCGTCAACGGCTCAACTGGATCCGGCTTGCTGAGAAGAATAGGATTCCTGTCCGAGCGAAATACACGAACCCGCGGATTGCGTTTGACGGTGAGCGCTGGTGGCTTTCGGTAGGGATACAGACGGCCCGAACACTGAAACCTCTGCGCGGACTGTCGTTTGTTTGCAAGAAACGGCGATATGTTCGCTCAGAAGGAATTGGCATTGATTTAGGCATCAAGGACTTGGCGGTACTCTCTGACGCCACTAAAGTCAGGAATATCAACAAGACCCGTGCGATAAGAAGACTCAAGAAGAAAAGACGCCGGTTGCAGCGTCAGGTATCTCGAAAATACCAGATGAATAAGAAAGGAGATAGTTACTGCAAAACGAGCAACCTTATAAAAAGTGAAAAACGACTTTTACGGATCAATCACAGACTGGCACATATTCGCCAGAATCATGTTCATCAGGCTACGTCGGCAATCATAAAGCGAAAACCAAGCTTTATATGTCTCGAAGACTTGAATGTCCGTGGCATGATGAAGAATCGATATTTATCCGAGAAAATCCAGGAACAGAATCTTTACGAATTCCGCAGGCAGATTGAATACAAGGCACGCTGGGCAAAGATACCCGTTGTCATAGCAGATAGGTGGTATCCGAGTTCCAAAACTTGTGTTATCTGCGGTCATGTGAAGAAAGACCTGAACCTGTCGGAGAGGACGTATGTTTGTCCTGTATGTGGCAATGTAATCGATCGTGACTTCCAAGCAGCACTGAACCTCAAATATTACGGAGAAGCAGAGCAAATGAAATCTGCTAGCTGATAGAAAGAAGTCCATGTAGATATGTACCGATTCGTTAGTCGGGAACAGACTTGCTTCCTTGCGAGAGTAAGGAGTGTAATGTCAAAGCCTCCGGAGCATTATATCAAACGTGAGTAGCTTGTCCTTCGGGATGGCAAAAACGGATGTGATGAACGAGGAACGAAACATAAAAGTCAGTTTTTCATCAACGAAATATGGCTTTTTATAAGTTTTCAGTAACGGATTTTATATGAATATCCGCAATGTGATTCCGAAAGTGGCAAAAGGGCTGGCAGCCTCCGCTCTTTTGGCGAGTACAGCGCTGTCTGTGCCGACATGCCTTGCTGCTGACCTTAATGTGAAAAATGCTCAAACGGAAACGGAAATCACGCAAGCACTCATGCAGGAAGGCGGTGCGGTCTATCCCATCGGGCAGCCGAACACGGGATATGCCAAGTATTTCACGGGCAGGAGTTTCCTGTTCCCCATGCAGGGCAAGGGCGTGAATGTAGCTAATGTGACATTTGAGCCGGGGTGCATCAATTTTTGGCATAAGCATCATGGAAGCTGTCAAGTCTTGGCCGGGGTATCGGGCAAGGGTTACTACCAGATTTGGGGCGAGGAGCCGAAGGAACTGTTGCCGGGCGAAAGCGTCACCATCCCGGAGAATGTGAAACATTGGCATGGGGCACAGCACACGAGCTGGTTCCAGCACCTCTCCATTATGAAGGAAGGCGCATCAACAGAGTGGCTGGAGCCTGTGAGCGAAGCAGAGTATGCGAAACTGAAATGAGCAGTGCGCTTTGCTTCAAGGGCATGGCGGATGCTGTGGGAACGTCACGCGGGCTGGTTTTCCGGCCGCTGGAGCCCGTGATCCGCTCGGCGAATTATGTGGTCTGGCGCAGAGATCAGGTCTTCTCCTGCGCCGGCCGTCTCGTCGTGGCGGCTCTGGACGAGGTTTTTTCTAATCATGCCTAATAAGCATTATTAATAGTTAAAACAAGGTATTTGTAATCATAAACCCCTTCCCTTATAATAAACTCATCAAGCAAAACAACAGGACAGGCAATGATGAGATGCAATAAGGAAGGGGTTTTTCCATGAGGAATTTCAAGAATGAGAAGAGAGATGCTTGGCTGATGGCCACCGTGATGATGGGGACGTTCGCCTAAGGAGCGGGTGATATATTCCTGATTTTGAATCCATGAGATAGAGCTCGGTCAGGAAGAAGAAAGGATGAGATGAGATGAAACGACAGCAGCAGTTGCTGCTCTTGCTCCTGGCATTCGGTGTGTTCAGCATCCTCAATACGGAGATGGGCATCATCGGCATCCTGCCGATGGCGGCGGAGATGTACCAGGTGGATATCGTGCAGGCGGGGTTGCTCGTCAGCCTGTTTGCACTCGGTGTGGCCATAGCGGGGCCGACGATGCCGCTCTTGTTCTCGCGCTTCAACCGCAAGCGCGTGATGCTGCTTGTGCTGGGCGTGTTTACGCTCTGCAATGCACTGGCCGTCTTTGCGAGTGACTTCGAGGTCCTGCTGGTGCTGCGCGTCGTGCCGGCTTTCTTCCATCCGGTCTACTGCGCGCTCGCCTTCAGCGTGGCCGCGGCTTCGGTGGCTCCAGAGGATGCACCGCGAGCCGTGGCGCGCATCAACATGGGCGTTGCCGCTGGCATGGTTGTCGGCGTGCCTATCAGCAATGTCTTGGCCGCGACGTTTGATTTCTCGGTGGCGATGGCCTTCTTTGCAGGTGTGACGGGGCTCATGTTCCTCTTGACGATGGCCTTCGTGCCGGATTTGCCTGTGGCGCAGCCGATGCGCTACGGTGCGCAGCTTTCTGTCCTGAAGCGCCCGCCAGTCTGGCTGGCCATCGTGGCGGTCATCTGCCTCAACGGCTCGATCTTCGGCGTCTACAACTACCTCGCTGACTACCTGCAGCAGATTGCGGCCCTGCCGGGACAGTTCATCGCAGCTCTGCTTCTCGTCTACGGCCTCTTGAACATCTACGGAAGCTATCTGGGCGGCAATCTTCTCGCCAAGCGTCCTCGCGCGACCGTACGCCTTTTCCCACTGTGCACCATCGTGCTCTACTGCCTGCTATTTGTGAGCGGTGGCCAGTTGCTGCCGCTCCTCGCGGCACTGATCGTGGCCTGGGGCATCCTCGGCGGCATCAATGCGAATATCAATCAGTACCTGCTGGCCTGCGTGGCATCGGATGCACCGGATTTCAGCAATGGCCTGTTCCTGACAGCGGCCAATCTCGGCTGCATGGCGGGAACCATGCTCAGCGGCTTCTTCATCCGCAGCCTCGGCCTGCCCTTCGTCGTCTGTGGCGGACTGGTGATGGCAACAACGGCCCTGCTGCTCACAAAGTTCGTGCACTGCCAGGCGGATGAGCGTATCGGTGATGAGCATCTGCTACTGCCGGACGGAACAGACCGGTAAAATGCGCCATAGCACTATCATGGAATAAGCATCGTTTTCGCTCTCTGTCATGCATTTATTCTATAACAGACGATTTTTGATAAGCATTTCACATGAAATGCTTATTTTGCTATCATGGAGAAAAAGCGAGAGAAATTAGATTGTAGTTTGGATAAAAAGGAGTAAAACACATGTTAGGAAATTTTTCTTATTGCAACCCGGCAAAGCTCTATTTCGGTGATCAGTCGCTGGACTACTTGAATGAGGAGCTGCCGAAGTACGGCAAGAACGTCGTCCTGATCTATGGCGGCGGTTCGATCAAGAAGAACGGCATCTACGATGATGTCGTCAAGATTCTGGAGGCACAGGGCAAGAATGTTGCGGAGATTTCGGGTGTCATGCCAAATCCGACGCTCGCGAAGCTCTACGAGGGCATCGAGATCGCGCGCCAGCATCAGGCGGATTTCCTTCTGGCTGTCGGCGGCGGTTCGGTCTGCGACTATGCGAAAGCTGTCTCGGTCTCGGTCAACTGTGAGGAGGACCCTTGGCAGAAGTACTTCCTGCGCTTTGAGGAGCCGTCCTGCGAGACGCTGCCGGTCGGCTGCGTGCTGACGATGGTCGGCACGGGATCGGAGATGAATGCCGGTGCCGTCATCACCAATCAGGAGACGAAGCAGAAGATCGGCCATGTCTTCGCGGATGAGAAGATCATCCCGCGCTTCGCCATCCTGAACCCGCGGTACACGATGACGCTGCCACACCGCCAGATGGTGGCCGGCATCTACGATATCTTCAACCACATTTGCGAGCAGTATTTCTCCGGCACAGACGATACGACGAGCGACTACATCAGCGAGGGCCTGATGCGCTCGGTGCTGCATGCCAGCCGCATAGCCAACAAGAATCCGCAGGACTACGAGGCGCGCAGCAACCTGATGTGGACGGCAACCTGGGCACTCAACACATTGATTGCCAAGGGAAAGAGCACGGACTGGATGGTCCACATGCTCGGACAGGCCGTCGGCGCTTATACGAACGCAACGCATGGCATGACGCTCGCCGCCGTCTCCCTGCCGTACTATCGCCACATCCTGCCGTACGGCCTGCCGAAATTCAAGCGCTTCGCCATCGAGGTTTGGAAGGTCCGTCCAGAGGGCAAGACGGATGAAGAAATCGCTGAGGAAGGCCTCAAGGATATGGAAGCTTGGATGAAAGAGCTCGGCCTCGCCATGAACATCTCTGAGCTCGGCGCGACGGAGGACATGATCGAGGGCATTGCCGATGGTACGCTCATCCTTGAGGGCGGCTACAAGGTACTGGATCACGAGGAGATCGTCAAGATCCTGAAGGAGAGCCTTTGAGGATGCGTTGCCATCATTGATTGATAAGAGTATCCGGGACAAAGAACTGGTAGATTAAGAATAGAAAGGTGAACTAGCATGAATCAAAATATCGGTAAGGCATTGGCACTCTATCCCTCACCGCTCATCGTCGTCGGCAGCATGGTCGATGGCAAGCCGAACTGGACGCTCGTCGCCCATGCCGGCATAGTGGCGCATAGCCATCTGATGCTGTCGATGGTACAAAAACATCATACAAATAAGGGCATCAAGGAGACGAAGAAAGTTTCCGTTAATGTCGTCGATGAGAGCTGGCTCAAGGAAGCCGACTACATGGGTGTGGTTTCCGGCAATAAGACGGATAAATCCGCCGCTTTTGCCTACACCATCGGTGAAAACGGTGCACCGCTCATCGACGAGGCCAAGGTTTCCATTGAATGCACCTTGGTCAACACCCTCGAATTGGATGGTTTCGACAACTTCATCTGCCGCATTGAAGCGACCTATGCAAACGAAACCATCCTCAATGATGCTGGCAAGATCGACTACCACAAGTTCAAGCCTGTCCTGTTCGAGTTCCCGACTTATGAGTACTTCGTCACAGGTGAGAAAGTCGGCGACTGTGCACGCATGAATCCCCGCCAGAAATGAAAGCACTTGTCGTCTATTTCACTTGGACGAATGGCAATACGGAGCGCATCGCAAAGGTACTGCAGCAGGCACTGCGGGCGGATATCCTGAAGATCACAGCGCCGGATGACTACCATGAAGACTATGACACGGTCGTCCGCAAGTCGCAGGAGGAAATCCGCCGCGGTTACCGTCCGCGCGTCAAGGCGTGGCTGCACGGGAATGGCATAGCATAAGAGTAGCTGAGAGAAATTTGGGAAAGGAGTTTTCAAGATGATAAGGAGCGCAGCGATTGCCTTACTCAGTATTCTTTTTTTGGGGACAGGCATGGTTCAAAGTAATGCAGCATCGGCTCAGCCGGACAATGGAAATGCGGCAGCGATACAGGCATCGACGCCCGCATCGGCCAAGAAGGCCGTCAAGATCGTACAGACAGCAGGACGCCAGCAGCTCGGTGATTTTGCGCCGGATTTCGCTCGCTACAATGACGATATCCTGTTCGGTGAAGTCTGGAGCAAGAACGATGTGCTCTCGCTGCATGACCGCAGCATCGTGACGGTCTCAGCACTCATTGCACAGGGCATCACCGACAGCTCGCTCAAATATCACATCGAGTCGGCAAAGAAGAACGGTGTGACAAAGGCTGAGATGGCAGAGATCATCACGCAGGTCGGCTTCTACGGCGGCTGGCCGAAGGCTTGGGCGGCATTCCGCTATGCCAAGGAAGTCTATCAGGAACCGGCAGCTAAGTAAGCAAGAGAACGGACTGAATGGTCTATATTCGTCATTCGTCTTGCCATTGAAAGGAGAAAAAGAAGATGAGTAAGACATTGGTTGCCTATTTTTCAGCGACGGGAACGACAAAGCGTGTGGCAGAGCGTCTGGCGCGCGCTGCGCAGGCTGACCTTTTCGAGATCAAGCCGGCCGTACCGTACAGCAGTGCTGACTTGGACTGGACCAATAAGGCGAGCCGCACGAGCAAAGAGCGGTCGGATGAATCCATCCGACCGGCTCTGGCCGTGAAACTGGCAGATGCGTCTGCGTATAATGTTGTCTATATCGGTTTCCCAATCTGGTGGTATGTTGCGCCGCGCATCATCGCGACGTTCTTGGAGAGCAGCGATTTCTCAGGCAAGACGATCGTGCCGTTTGCCACTTCCGGCGGCAGCAGCATGGGGCGGACGATAGAGGAGCTCAAGCGCATCTGCCCCACCGCCCGCTTTCTGAGCGGTCGGGTACTGAACGGCTTATCCGATAAAGGCTTGGCCGACTGGGTCGCATCCGTGAATGGAAAATGAATGTGAAGTGAATGCCGCCAGGCATCGATGAGAGACAGTCCCGTGCATGCAGATGCACTGGGCTGTTTTGTCGTTGTTCACGGTGCACGATCATCCTATCATCTGGATGAAAGGAAGATGTTCTTATGCAAAATGGAATCAATCGGCGGAGTTTCTTGAAGGCGCTTGGTGGCTTGGCTGGCGTGGCAGCCGCTGGTGCGTTCCTCAATCGCGAAGAGATCTTGTCATTCCTCGACCGTGACAAGGCGGCAGAAGAAGCAGGTGAGATCATGGGGCAGGTCACGCGCCGCTATTTTGCGCCGCTTGGACAAGAACTGCCGATACTCGGCTTTGGCTGCATGCGGTTCCCTACGAAGTTCTCGACTTCTGGACGGGAGATCGATGCGGAGCTCAGCGAGAAGATGATCGACTTTGCCTATCGTCATGGCATCAATTACTTCGATACGGCCTGGTTTTATCACGATGGGAAGTCGGAGTCTTTTGTGGGCGGGGTGCTGAAGAAATATCCTCGCGAGAGTTTCTTCTTGGCGGATAAGATGCCGACACCGATGCTCACGGACCTGTCGCAGGCCAAAGAGATTTTTCAGACGCAGCTTGAACGCTGTCAGGTCGCGTATTTCGATACCTACATGCTCCACTCGTTGAGCAGTCAGGAGGAGTTTGACCGGCTCTACATCGATCAGGGAATCCTCGACTACCTGCGCGAGGAGAAAGCGCAGGGGCGCATCCGCAGCCTGGGCTTCTCGTTCCACGGCGATGTGCCGTTCTTCTATCATCTCATGGATCAGTACCCCTGGGATTTCTGCATGATCCAGCTCAATTACGCGGACTGGAATGAGCCTGGTGAGGCGCCGTCCGGAAGCCGGCAGGCCGGCGACCTCTATCGCAAGTGCCGGGAGAAGGATGTGCCCATCTTTGTCATGGAGCCGGTCAAAGGCGGCAATCTGGCCAGTCTGTCGGAGTCGGCGGAATCCATCCTGAAAGCGCAGCGGCCAGACGCGAGCATGGCTTCGTGGGCCCTACGCTGGGTGGGCTCTCTCGACGGTGTCATCACGCTCAATTCGGGCATGAGCAATCTGGAACAGGTCCTCGACAACGTCCAGACGATGATGGATTTTGAGCCGCTGTCGACGGCAGAGGCACGCGCTATCCAGCAGACACTCGGCAAGGCCAGCGACAGCGGGGCGCTTCCCTGCACGTACTGCCGCTATTGCGATCCCTGCCCGTACGGCGTCGATATCGCCTCGGTCTTCCGGATCTACAAGCGCTATGGCGAAGCAGCTGGCTTAGACCTTGAGTATCCCGAGCGGGCATCTGCTCGCCAAAAAGAAGCGTTTCTCGCGCATTACAAGAACAATCTGGAACGCTCGCAGAGGGCGTCGCATTGTATGGCCTGCAACACATGTGGGCTTAAGCGAGCGATATGACTGGCTGCCACTGCTGATGAAGGCAGAGGTACAGCAGCCGTCTGCATGGGCAGCAGTCTTGGCGGGCATTTACTTGATCGTGCTGGTCGCTTTATCATGGCGTCATGGCCGCGCCTACTGCCATACCATCTGTCCGGTGGGGACGCTGCTGGGGACGGTCAGCCGGTTCAGCGTGTTCCGCCCTGTCATTGACGCGGACCGCTGCATCCATTGTGGTGCCTGTGAGAGAACTTGTCCTTCTGCCTGCATCGATGCAAAAACTGGGGGCATAGACAGCAGCCGCTGTGTCGACTGCTTTGACTGCCTGACCATCTGCCCAAAAGATGCGCTGCATTTTTCTCGATCGCATCATGCGCAGCAAAAGGTCAGAATGACAGAGACTGAACCTGCGGATACACCGCCATCCGGCCCCGTCATGACGCGCCGCGAACTTTTGGGCACGACGGCCCTTGCCATCGGCACGGTGGCGGCGGGCCTCGTGCGCAGTCGGTCTGCCATGTCGGCGGCTGTCGGTGCTTGGGGTCTTGAGGGGGAAGCGTCTATCCTGCCGCCGGGTGCGCAGTCTGCGGATTCTTTCTATACGCACTGTACCTCCTGCCACCTCTGTGTCAGCCGCTGCCCAAGCGGCGTCCTGTTATCTTCTGGCCCAGAAAATGGTGCCTTGCACCTATTGCAGCCACATATGGACTTCTCTCAGGGGTACTGTGTCTACAACTGCAATCTCTGTTCTGTGGTCTGCCCGACCGGTGCAATCCGTCCGCTGTCGTTGGCGGAAAAGCAGCAGACCAAGATCGGGCTGGCCCGCTATGACAAGCAGCAATGCCTCATCACGCGGGATGGCATTGTCTGCGGCAATTGTGCACGCCATTGCCTGACGCAGGCCATCACGATGGTCGAGGACCGCGACGGGCGCAGTTATCCCGTGGTCGATGATGCGGCCTGCATTGGTTGTGGCTCCTGTGAATACCATTGTCCTGCTGAACCGTCAGCGATACATATCATTGGGATAGCAGAATTGTTGCGATAAGCATTTGATTCGAAAGCATCTGCTTCTATTTTAGGGGCAGGTGCTTTTTGGCAGGCGTCTGATAAAAAAATTGTATAACGCAAGCTAAGATATAAGCATTTCACATTGTGGCGTGAAGCGGGTAAGATAGGAGTATCAAAAAGAGAAGGGAGTGTGGCAGATATGAATCGCAGGGAATTCTTGAAGTTGACCGGCATGGGTGCCATGACCATCTTCCTGAGTGGGTGTGGTCTGTCGGCAATCAAGGACTCATCGGCAGGATCATCTGGTGATGCTGCGCAGGCAGCAGGCAGTGTTTCGGGAGGGAAAAAAATGAAAATCGTTGTGATTACGAGCAGTCCTCATCCGCATGATGAGTCAACGTCCATTTATCTGGCTGACCGCTTCACGAAAGGAGCAACACAGGCTGGCCATGAGGTGTTCACTTTTGATGCGGCCAATAGCGATACGCATCCGTGCCGCGGCTGTGACCAGTGCCATATGGACGGTCCTTGCATCTGGAAGGACGACATCGAGAACACCTTGATGCCGAAGATGCTCGAGGCGGACTTGCTCGTGCTGACGACGCCGCTTTACTACTTCGGCATGTCGGCACAGCTCAAGACGATTGTCGATCGCTTCTATTCGCGCACAGGCAAGCTGCACGGCAAGAAGTCCATCCTGATGGCGACGGCCTACAACCGTGACGACTGGACGATGTCGGCACTTGTCGATCACTACGACACACTGGTCCGCTACATGGAATGGCAGGATGCCGGCAAAGTGCTCGGCATCGGCTGCGGCTCGCGCTCGCTCGTCGAGCACTCGAAGTTCGGCGATATGGCGGAGCAGATGGGTGCAAAACTATAAGGGCACATCAAATCGATTCAGGAGGGTTGCTGGGCCTGGGAATCCGCTTCTGACGCTTCGTCGATACACTGACGGAGCTCTTTGAGGAAGACTGTGCTGGACCGGGAGAGCAGGCGGTATTTTTTCCAGACGATGACGGCGGTCAGGGAAAGTGTCGGTTTCAGCGGTACGAATTTCAGATGGCCGGTCTCAAGCTGCAGCAGTTCATCGACGCTGATGGTGTTGGCAAAACCTGCGCGGATGAAGTGGGCGGCATTGCCGATGAGATCAAAGCGTCCCACGATGTGGAGCGTTTCGTCTGTCACCTTGCCCTGCGACCATTGTCGGAAATCGAAGCGATTAGCGGACTGGCGTGAAGGAATCATCAGCGGCATCTCGTTGAGGTCTTCCGGTGTGATGCCGTCTTTCTGGGCCCAAGGACTGTCATCGCGCGTCACGACGCCGAGGCGCATGACCTCGGGCAGGCGGATGAAGTTGTAGTGCTCCACGTTGAATGGCTCGATCATCAGCGCGAAGTCGAGCAGGCCATGTGCGAGCTTTTCTTCGACGGTGTCGGCATTGCCTGTGAAGAGTTCAAGCGTCAGGCGCGGGTAGCGGTCATGCAGTTTGACGAAGAGGTCGGCAAGCAGGTGCACGACATGGGTTTCGCCTGCGCCGATGCGGATGCAGCCCGAAAGGTCAATCGTGTCGTTCTTGAGCTCGTCCTCCGTCTGGTTGACGAGCGCGAGAATCTCCTCGGCCCGCTGGCGCAGGTGCATGCCGTCCTCCGTCAGCAGGGTGTTGCGGCTCGTGCGCGTGAAGAGCTTCTTGCCGAGCTCATCCTCGAGATCCGCAATCTGGCGCGAGAGCGTCGGCTGCGTCACATGCAGCACATTGGCCGCCTCGGTCATGTTCTGCTCCCTGGCCACAGCCAGGAAATACGATAACGTGCGGAGTTCCATCTCAAAATTTCCCCCTTTTATACGTTCAAAGCATCTGCTTCTATTGTAGGGAGCAGATGCTTTTTTCGCAAGCGCTTGATAGAAAAAACGTATGGCACAAGTTAAGACATAAGCATTTCACATTGTGGGGCAGAGCGCTTAAAATGAGGATATCAAGAAGCGAATGTACAGGAGGATTTTGAATGGCAAGAACATGTTTGGCAGAGCGACAGGAACAAGAACGATTCAATCCAGATGTCTGCCAGCGCGAGCTCGCTGCGCTGCCGGACGATGCGGCGCGTCTCTGCTTCCTCAAGCGCCACCGTCGCAGGCTCATGGATGACCTGCATGTGGCACAGGAGAAACTCGCGTGCATCGACTACATGATTTACGAACTGGAGCAGAAAAGACTTGACCGGTAGCTGCTACCGGATGATATCGTTGGAGTATGGGAGCAAGCGAGGTCTTGTTCCGGGAAGGAGAATCTATGGTGTTGCGCAAAGGAAGGCAGGACTGGCCTGGATGGCTGGCCGGTGCACTGATTCTTGCAGGGCTCATCTACGCTTGGCTCTGCTTCACGTGTGTGCTGCGGCAGGGGCATATCCCTGAGGATGACTACGTGCGCATGACGCAGGAGATTGTGCGGCAGAGCCTGCCCGACGACGCCAGACCGGCTGGCTGGGAGCGCTCGGTGCGGGAGATGCGGGAGGTGCATCCATGAGATATTTATTGGACATCCTGATGCTGATGATGCTCATCTTTGAGATGACGTTCTTCTATCTGCCACCCGTGCTGCATGAAGTCATGGGGGTGGCCTTCTTGCTGCCCGTCTGCTGGCATTTTGCGCTCAACCGCCGCTATGTCGCGTCGCTGGGGCGCGGGCGCTGGAACGGGCCGCGCCTTGTGCGGCTCCTGCTGAACATCTTGCTCGTCGTTTCGTGCCTTGTGACCATTGTTAGCGGCTGCCTGACGTCGAGTGTGCTGTTTGCCGACGTCGTGCCGTTCTCGCTGCGCAGCAATCCTTCTCTCTATCAGTTGCACGGCACGGCGGCGCACTACTTCCTCGTGCTGGCGGGGCTCCATCTCGGCTGGCATCTGCCGGCTTGGTGGCAGCGCTGGCTGCATGCGGCGGGCATCACTGTGCGGCCGCTGCCGGCGCGGATGCTCCTGCTGGGTCTAGGGGTGCTGTTCGGGGCGGGCGGCATCTACGCAGCGCAGCAGGACCGACTCATCGAGCGCCTGCAGGGCGCGCATATCTTCATGGCACCGGCACTCTCGTACAGCGGCGCTGGCTACGCGTTGACGCAGGTCGGCATCCTCATCGTATTCGCAGAAATTGGTTGGCTTTTATCGCTTTGGAAAGGAGCGCGCTTGAAATGAATCGCAGAGAGTTCTTGAAAATGGGTGGCATGAGCATGATGGCTCTGGTCCTCGGAGGCTGCGGCCTGTCCTCTCTGACGGGGCAGCCGTCGGGCAGTGCCGCGGCTGATGATGCTGGCACGTCGTCTTCGGCAGCTTCCGCAGGTGCTGTGGCAGCGGGCGGCAAGACGCTCGTCGTCTATTATTCGGCGACGGGGCGCACGGAGCGCGTGGCCAAGGTCATCGCCAAGGAACGCCAGGCCGACATCATGAAGCTCGTGCCGAATCCGGCCTACACGGAGGCGGATCTCGACACTCATGACAAGAACAGCCGCACGACCCGTGAGCGCGACGATGCCTCGCTGCGCGAGAAGATCCAGCTGCAGAGGGCGGTGCCGGACAACTGGGCGTCGTATGACACGATCTTCGTCGGCTACCCGATCTGGTGGGCCATCGCGGCCTGGCCGGTCGATGCCTTCGTCAAGGCCAACGACTTCACGGGCAAGAATGTCGTGACGTTCGCGACGGCCTACAGTTCGCCACTCGGCAATAGCGGCAAGCTGCTCGCCGAGATGGCCGGCGGCAAGGGCAACTGGCAGGACGGCACATGCTTCACGGGCAGCCTTGACGACGCCAAGGTCGTGGAGTGGGTCCGCTCGCTGAACGCAGCAAAGTAAACGGAGACAGAAAAAACCACTTGTGCGGGCCGCGCTCGCAGGCAAGTGGTTTATGAGGCTGCTTAGCAGGCTGGGAATTTCTCCACACAAACTGATGATGCCTCACTTTTTTTTCGCATAGTCCCTTGGTGTTACTCCATAATACTCGCGAAACGCCTTGTAAAAATTGCTCGTGTTGCTATAGCCTACCATGCTCGAAATTTCTTCCACGGACAGGTCGGTGCCTTTGATAAGGATTGCCGCCCTGTCCATTCTCTTTTCCAAGACAATTTTCGAAAATTTTTTTCCAATCCTTTTGGAGAGGAGAGAGGAGATGTAATTGGGATGATAAGAAAAATGCTCGGCAATATCCCTTAATGTGACGGATTCGGGATGAGAATTGATGTATTGAACGATTCTGTCTTCCAGTGCTTCACCTGTGGGTATAAACTGTTGAAGCCGATATTGTCTGGCGATATAGAGGAATAACGACAGCACCATGGGCTTTAGTATTTTTTGCGTATCTTCCTTTTTGTCGGCGTACTCCAACACCATGATTTCCAACAGGCTACGAACGGGTGAAACCTTTTCAAAGGACAGGTGGATAAACTCATCAGAAAACTTATCCGTGCGCGGATCGAGGAAAAAACGAAACATATTCACATCCATAGATAGTGCCGGCAGATATTCGCGGAAGAAGGTGTCTTTCTTGATATGGACTCCAATCATGATGATGTCTTCTGTCTCGCTGTCACCTCTGAGCGCATAGCCGCTGAAGGGCTGACCGATGTAGCAGTCTCCCTCGCGTACCGTGATGAGATTGTCAAACTTGGCACTTAGGGCGTTGTAATCCATTTGATAGGCGTAGTCGATAAAGAAGAAGTCCTGACGGTGGAATGGTTCCTCGATGTGTTTCCCCTTGAATACCACGACCATAATATCCTCCGTAGGGTCGCCCTGCCATTGGGACATCTTATCCTTCGCGCCGTTTAGTTCGAAATCCCGAAACTCCCAGTTCAAGTTCGCCCAATCGCGCCCCAACTTGTCTATGGCCAGCGTCAGCAGTTTGTTCATGATGGTTCACCCCTTTATTGTCTCCAATCATACCATATAATCTTAAGATTTACCATAGAACATATTAAAATTCACTAGCGACAGAGGAAAAAGGGCGTGCTAATATATGGGCATATCGGGCGAGCGGCCTTCGCTCTATGGTAGTCACATTGTGGGATAAGATGGATTTGATGTAATCTTGCGAGGAGGAGATTCTCATGAAAAAGATTTTATTGTTCATGTTGGCCTTGATGCTTATGGTGCCGACATTATCCGCCGAGGCAGCATCCAACGAGTCAGCATCCAAAGGGAAGGTTTTGCTCGTAGCCTCCAGTACGAACACGCTCACGTTCACGCTCACGTTGAAGGACGGAAAGGTTGACCCGACGGGCTATTTCCTTGACGAATTGGCGGTGCCTAGCATGCGTCTGATCAAGGAGGGCTATCAAGTCGTTTTGGCTACGCCAAAGGGCGATATTCCCGTCATGGACAAGGTTTCCAACAATGTCGCTCTGTTCCATGGCAACCAAGCCGCTCTTGACGAGGCATTGGATTTTGTACAACACGACCCCGTTATGCTCCATCCCATCAAAATTAAGGATGCTATCGCCGAGGGGCTCGATAATTATGCAGCCGTTTATGTCCCCGGCGGTCATGCACCGATGAACGATCTTATGCAGGACAAGGATTTTGGCAAGGTGCTTAGGTATTTCCATGAAACGGGCAAGCCGACTGCCTTCCTGTGCCACGGCCCGATTGCTTCCCTTGCGGCTCTTGATGACCCGGCAGGTTATCGCAAGGCTCTTGTGTCCGGTACTTTTGACGAGCAGGCAGAGAAAAGCAAAAACTGGCAGTATGCCGGTTATCGCATGACGATTTACTCCAATGCCGAGGAATATTCTGTTGAGGAGAATGTATTGAAAGGGAAATTGCCCTTCTATGTCGCCGATGCGTTGCAAATTGCCGGTGGCATCGTGGAACACGCGCCCTTGAACGAAGGCCATGTTGTGCGTGACCGCGAACTTATCACGGGACAGAATCCGGCATCCGACCACATGATTGCCGAGGAATTGGTAAATGCTTTGGCCGAAAAACATTGATGATGTTGTCGCCTACGCCAGTCGTTTTTCGGAAGTAAAAAATATATCTCTGGCAGGACATTCCCAAGGGATTTACCACGATAGATATTAAGATATCGCGTCGAAATTGCCAGCGGAGGGCGCTATACTTGAAACGTAAGTTGAACACATCAGCAAAGTATAAATATCGTATGGAGGTTTTCAAGATGAAAGACTTTGTTTTTGACATGCCAACCCGTGTGCTTTTCGGAGCCGGTCAGTTGGGCGCTCTGCACGAGCAGAAGCTCCCCGGCAAAAAGGCGCTGATCGTCACGTCCAACGGGCAGTCGGTCAAGAAGTATGGCTATCTGGCCCGCACGGAAAAAGAGCTGGAGCTGGCCGGTGTGGAGCATGCCCTGTTTGATGAGATCCGCTCCAACCCCACCCGTGAGAACGTCATGGACGGCGCAAAGGCGGTGAAAGAAAACGGCTGCGATTTCGTGGTGGCTCTGGGCGGCGGCTCTGTCATGGACTGTACCAAATGCATTGCGCTGATGGCGGCGAACCCCGGCGACATCTGGGACTATTCCCTCAGCAGCCAGGGCGGCAAGCAGACCCCTCCCTTTGACGCCATCCCCATTGTGGCGATCACGACCTCTGCCGGAACCGGCAGCGAAGTGGACATGGCTGCGGTGATCTCCAACAACGCCACAAAGGAAAAGACCGGCATCTTCTTCCCCTCCATGTTCCCGACCCTCTCCATTGTCGATTCCGACCTGATGATGAGCGTGCCGCCGAAATTTACGGCCTATCAGGGCATGGACGCTTTCTTCCATGCTTCGGAGAGCGTCATCAACAAGAACGAGCATGTTGTGGCAGAGATGTTTGCGCTGAAAGCCATCGAACTGGTCGCCAAATATCTGCCCATTGCCTACAAGGACGGAGCCAACAAAGAGGCCCGTTACTATATGGCGATTGCGAACACGCTGGCAGGCTATTACATGAACTGCACCTCCGCCCACACGATGGAGCACGTTATGGGCAGCTATCACGAGAATCTGGTTCATGGCGCAGGGCTGATCATGATCGCCCACGCCTACTATGATTTCTTTGCGGAGCGTCAGGCTGCCGAGGAGCCGATGATCAAGATGGCGCGGGCGATGGGCGTGAAGGACCCCAGTTCCGGCAAAGACTTTATCCGCGCTCTGGACGCTCTGCTGGAATCCATCGACTGCGCCGACCTGAAGATGAGCGAGGCCGGGATCACCAGGGAAGAAATGAAACTGTATCCGCAGCGCGTCCACGAGGTGCTGGGCGGAGATATTACCGCCGATCCGCTGCCGCTGTCCGATGAAGATTACCTGGAAATCTATGAGAAGTCTTTCCGGTAAACAGAGGGCACAGGCGAGGAAGCAGCAGAGCTTGCAAAAAAGGGCATCTGGCTATCAAAAATCTCCTGCTGGACATCTAAGGTTTTGGCAGGAGATTTTTAGTTTATTACGGGAAACGAGAGAGGTGAAGCCATGAGCTATCTATTGGATGTGTTGCTCTTGATGATGCTCATCTTTGAGATGACGTTCTTCTACCTGCCGCCTGTGCTGCATGAGGCCGTGGGCGTGGGCTTGCTGCTGCCGATCATCTGGCATCTCATGCGCAACCGCCGCTACGTCTCGTCACTGGGGCGCGGGCGCTGGAACGGGCCGCGCGGCGTGCGGTTCATCCTGAACGTCCTGCTCGCATCAGCCTGTCTCGTGACGGTCATCAGCGGCTGCCTGACGTCGAGCATGCTGTTTGCCGACATCGTGCCGTTCTCGCTGCGCAGCAATCCTTCTCTCTATCAGTTGCACGGCACGGCGGCGCACTACTTCCTCGTGCTGGCGGGGCTCCATCTCGGCTGGCATCTGCCGGCTTGGTGGCAGCGCTGGCTGCATGCGGCGGGCATCACTGTGCGGCCGCTGCCGGCGCGGATGCTCCTGCTGGGTCTAGGGGTGCTGTTCGGGGCGGGCGGCATCTACGCAGCGCAGCAGGACCGACTCATCGAGCGCCTGCAGGGCGCGCATATCTTCATGGCACCGGCACTCTCGTACAGCGGCGCTGGCTACGCGTTGACGCAGGTCGGCATCCTCATCGTATTCGCAGAAATTGGTTGGCTTTTATCGCTTTGGAAAGGAGCGCGCTTGAAATGAATCGCAGAGAGTTCTTGAAAATGGGTGGCATGAGCATGATGGCTCTGGTCCTCGGAGGCTGCGGCCTGTCCTCTCTGACGGGGCAGCCGTCGGGCAGTGCCGCGGCTGATGATGCTGGCACGTCGTCTTCGGCAGCTTCCGCAGGTGCTGTGGCAGCGGGCGGCAAGACGCTCGTCGTCTATTATTCGGCGACGGGGCGCACGGAGCGCGTGGCCAAGGTCATCGCCAAGGAACGCCAGGCCGACATCATGAAGCTCGTGCCGAATCCGGCCTACACGGAGGCGGATCTCGACACTCATGACAAGAACAGCCGCACGACCCGTGAGCGCGACGATGCCTCGCTGCGCGAGAAGATCCAGCTGCAGAGGGCGGTGCCGGACAACTGGGCGTCGTATGACACGATCTTCGTCGGCTACCCGATCTGGTGGGCCATCGCGGCCTGGCCGGTCGATGCCTTCGTCAAGGCCAACGACTTCACGGGCAAGAATGTCGTGACGTTCGCGACGGCCTACAGTTCGCCACTCGGCAATAGCGGCAAGCTGCTCGCCGAGATGGCCGGCGGCAAGGGCAACTGGCAGGACGGCACGTGCTTCACGGGCAGCCTTGGCGATGCCAAGGTCGTGGAGTGGGTCCGCTCGCTGAGCGCAGCAAAATAAGCAGAGACAGAAAAACCACTTGTGCGGGCCGCGCTCGCAAGCAAGTGGTTTTTTGCTGGGCAATAGGTGCGATCATTTCTCGTCCGTGCCGTCGCCGTCATCGCTGGGCAGCAGATCGCTCTTGTAGGGGATTTTGCCGGACAGGACGTCGCGGTAGAAGCCCTGCTTCCAGGCGATGTAGTCGATGGCTTCCTGGATGGCGGCAATCTTCTCGTGCAGGGCCTCGTCCTTGCGGGCGAGCATCTGCTGGCGCGTGGGGATGGAGGGCACGCCCTCGAGGCAGAGCGCAAGGTATTTTTTCATCTCGGCAATCGTGAAGTCGCAGTTCTTGAGGCAGTTGAGGCTCTTGACCCAGCCGAGGTCGTGCTCGTCAAAGATGCGATGGTTGTTCTTGTCGCGCTTGACATGGGGGATGAGTCCTTGGTTGCAGTAGAACTTCAGCGTCTCGTATTTCATATTGGCGGCTTCGCAGACTTGCTTCATAGTATATAGCGGCATGATGAGATCAACTCCGTACGATAAAACGATAGAACAAAAAGAAAAAACTTTTTTTGAAATGTGCTTGACCGGTAGTAACAACCGGCTGATACACTCAGTATAGAGCTTCCCGAGAGGGAATGGAAGTATCGATTGGTTACCGGGCAGCCGGCAAGAATACAAGAATAGGAGAGAGAAAAATGGAAGCTTTTACGTTTTCGTATCCGACGAAGAATTACTTTGGCCAGGGCGCGGCGCGCAAGGCGCTCGCCGAGGAACTGCCGAAGTACGGCAAGCATGTCCTGCTGGCCTATGGCGGCGGCAGCGTCAAGCGCAATGGCATCTATGATGAAGTCCTAGCCATCCTCAAGGAACAGGGCAAGGAAGTCACGGAGTTTGCGGGCATCATGAGCAATCCGACGTACCGCAAAGTGCAGGAGGGGGCTCGTCTTGTACGGGAACATAGAATTGATCTCATCCTGGCAGTCGGCGGCGGCAGCGTCTTGGACTGCTGCAAGGCCGTGTCGGCACAGGCCGCGCTCGAGGAGGACCTCTACGACTACGAGTACGCGAAGCACAAGGTGCCGACCGCTGGCGTGCCGATGGGCGTCATCGTCACGGCTTCGGGTACGGGCAGCGAGCAGAATGCCGGCGCTGTCATCACCTACGAGGAGAAGAATTGGAAGGGCCCGCTCTGGGGCACGGCGGCTTCGTTTGCTGTGCTCGACCCGTACTACACGAAGACTGTGCCGATGCGACAGGTCATCTCGGGCGCCTTCGACACGCTGAGTCACTGCCTCGAGACGTACCTCGGCACGCCGCGCGAACCGAACCTCTCGGATGTGATGAATGAGTCGGTCATGCGCTCGGTCATCGAGAACATCCGCAAGGTAAAGGCGGATCCCGAGGACATGCAGGCGCGCTCGGAGCTCATGTGGGCTTCGGCCATGGCGGAGAACGGCGTGCTGAAGCTCGGCAAGGTCACGGACTTCCAGTGCCACATGATCGAGCATCAGCTCGGCGCCTATACGGACTGCAACCATGGCTGCGGCCTGGCCGTCATCCAGCCGGAGCTCTACCGCCATCTGGCACCGGAGGCTCCTGCGCAGTTTGCCCGCCTTGCGCGCGAGGTCTTTGGCGTCGCAGAGCAGGAGTCGGAACTCGCGACGGCATTGGCCGGAGTGGAGAAGTTCGCGGATTTCATCGAGGAAATCGGCCTGCCGACGACGCTCAAGGCGATGGGCATCGAGGACAAGGCCGTGCTGCACGCAGTCGCTGCGACGAGCATCCGCACACCGGGCTGCGCCAAGAAGCTCACGGATGAAGAGATTGAGGACATCCTCCTGCACGTGCTGGGATGAGTGTGGCAGTACAGCAGCAGAGAGAACGTGTGAGCAGAATGAGAGGGGAGCAGGGCTTTGTACAATCCACAATTGATAACCTTCATGAAAGCGGCAGAGGAGGGGAGCTTCAGCAAGGCGGCGGAAGCGCTCTTCATCTCGGCGCCGGCCGTCATCAAGCAGATCAACCTGCTGGAGGCACGGCTCAACCTGCGCCTCTTTGAGCGCACGCATCGCGGCCTGCAGCTGACGAAGGCAGGCGAGTCGCTCTACAGGGATGCGGCGTATCTCGTCCAGTACAGCAAGGCGGCCGTAGAGCGGGCGCGCAAGGCCATGCAGGAGACGCAGCAGCTCATCCGCATTGGCATCTCGGTCATGACGCCGACGAATTTTCTGCTGAGCCTTTGGCCAAAGCTGCAGGAGGTTAGTCCCGACCTGCAGTTCCAGCTCGTGTCGTTCGAGAACACGCCGGAGAATGCACGCGAGATCCTCACGCATCTCGGTGCGAATATCGATGTCGTGGCAGGCGTATTTGACGAGAGCATGTTTCATCTGCAGGGCAAATGTGAGGGCATGGAGCTTCGCCGGGAGCCCTTCTGCATGGCTGTACCGCTCAGCCATCCGCTGGCGGCTAAAGAGCGGCTGACGCTTTCGGAACTCGAAGATGAAACAATCAATATTATTCAGCCTGGCTGGTCCAAGGTGATGGATGATCTACGTAAGGATCTTGTCATGAATCATCCAGATATTCATCTGAAGGAATTCCCGTTTTACAATATTGATATGTTCAATCGTTGCGTTAATGAGGGGAGCCTGCTCATCGGCGTGCCGGAGTGGAAGGACATCCACCCGCTGATGCGCATGATTCCTGTGGAATGGGACTATGCAATCCCCTTCGGTATCCTGCACGCGCCGCAGCCCTCGGCGGCTGTGAGCCGGTTCCTTTATGCTGTCCGCAAGGTTTTGTCCAAGGGATGAGTCCATTCTGTCCGAAAACTATAAGTTAATACAGACTAACGAAACGAGACTTCTGCTGAAGCTTCGTTTTCTTTATGATAAAAGCAAGAGATGAGCAAGATATACCGGCTGAAGATGGTCGGGGACAATAGGGAAGGTATTGGTCATGAGAAAGGATGACAGGCATGAAAAAGAAATGGTGGCATATGATGCTTTTGGGGCTGGCTTCTGCAAGCTTTCTGACGCTCTTGCAGGTTCCGGCAGAAGCATCGCCGGATAAAGCTTCGACTGGCCTGACAGCTGAGTCGAAACCTGCGACAGCCGCGGGAGAATCGACACTTTCTGGCTATGATCGGGCTGGAATAGCTCGGGAGAATTACCAGAAACTTCATGGCAAGGAGGCTTTCCCTTTGGAAAAGACAGATCCTGAGTATGCAGACATGATGAAGAAGTACATCTACGGGGACATCGCCAAGCAGATGACGATCACGCCGGTCGAGCAGTCGCTCGTCGTGCTCAGCGTGCTGACGACGAATCAGAACGCGGACCTGCTGCCTCGTGCCGTCGAGGAGGCGCTGGCGGCCGGCGCAACGCCCTTGCAGATTCGCGAGGCCATCTACCACATCACGCCGTACGTCGGCTTTGCCAAGACGGAGCCTGCCGTGCGCCAGATGAATGAGGTCTTCCGCCGCCACGGCGTGAAGCTGCCGCTTAAGGCGCAGGGCACGACAACGGACGCGGACCGCTTCGAGAAGGGCCTCGCTTACCAGACGGGCAAGTACGGAGCGCGCATCACCGAGATGCGCGCGAACACGCCCGCGTACGAGAAGCACCTGCAGGACGACCTTTCGGCCTTCTGCTTCGGCGACATCTACACGCGCGGCACGCTTGGTCACAAGGAGCGTGAGATGCTGACGGTCGCGGCCATCGGCACGCTCGGTATCGAGGCGCAGTTCCGCAGCCACGTCAACGGCACGCTTGCGGCCGGCGCGACGAAAGAGGAAGTCATCGGCATCATCACGGCGATGAACCCCTACGTCGGCTTCCCGCGCACGCTCTGGATGCTCCAGATCGCCAACGGCTGTTTCGCGGCAGCCGCGCAGGCCAAAGCCCAATAAGCGCCTATCCCGCACACAGTTGATGCAGGTTCACGATATTACCAATCCGAGCTGAACAGAAAGGAAAGATTCCCCATGAAACTGAAACAGAGACGTTTTCTCGCGGCCCTCACGGCCATGGTGACCGGCGGCCTCATGACCATGTCCCTCCATGCCATGCCAGTCGAAGCGGCTGCCGTCCAGGACTCCATCAAGGACGCGCCGCAGCAGGCGACGGGCATCGCGTTCATTACCAGATTTGGGGCGAGGCCCCGCACGAACTTCGTCCCGGCATGACTGTCACCATCCCCGCGGGGACCAAGCACTGGCACGGCGCAGCCCCCGGCAGCATGTTCCAGCATATCTCCATCATGGAATCCGTCCCCAAGATCACAACCGAGTGGCTGGAAGAAGTCAATCCTGCAGATTACGAAGCATTGAACCCATGATGCCCCCTGTAATCATCGGTTCTCACTTGTAATCACAGGTTTATACAGACTAACGAAACGAGACTTCTGCCGGAGTCTCGTTTTCTTTATCATAAGAATCGAGGAAACCACTGCGTTGCCGCAAGTGAGTCAGAATAAAACGATAAGATAGAAAGAATGAGTATGCTTATGAGACAGATGAATGCAAGAGCAATCAACGAGACTAGCCCAGTAAAGCCCGTCAGGCCGGTCGTCAAGACGCGGCAGGTACGCAAGGCGCTGTTCACGGGCAGCACGCCGCTGCGCGAGGTCATCCATGCACCGCACTTCCAGCCGTTCGGGCGGCTGCTGTTCCCGACGACATGGCCGATACCGCGGCAGGCGACTCTGTCGGACCTGCGTGCGTTCCTGCCGTGGTATTCGGAGGTGCGGACGAAGACGAGCATCGAGGTGCTGACGGCACTCTACGAGGATGCGAAGAGCGGAGAGATCATCTTCTATCCCATCTACACGGAGGCGGAGCAGTCCGAGATGCCGGCCAAGCGGGACACGGGCCTGTTCTTCTTCCGGAGTCGCGCGCCGAAGCGCCACCGCACGGCGGTTTGCAGTGCAGGCGGCGGCTTTGTTTACGTCGGCGCCATCCACGACAGCTTCCCGCACGCGCTGGCGCTCTCGCGGCGCGGCTACGATGCCTTTGCGCTGATCTACCGGCCCGGTGCCAAGACGGCCTGTGAGGACCTGGCCCGCGCGCTGGCCTTCCTCTTCGCGCACGAGCAGGAGCTCGGCATCTCGATGGAAGGGTACTCGCTCTGGGGCGGCTCGGCCGGCGCGCGCATGTCGGCCTGGCTCAGCGACTACGGCACGGGCGCCTTTGGCGAGCGCGCCTTGCCGCGCCCGGCGGCCGTCGTGCTGCAGTACACGGGCCTCAGTGAGGTCACGGGGCGCGAGGTCCCGACGTACAGTTGCGTCGGCGACGAGGACCCGATTGCCGACTGCCACACCGTGCAGAGCCGCATCGATGCCCTGCGTGCGGGCGGCGTTCCCGCAGAGCTCGAGATTTTCCCAGGACTCGCGCACGGTTTCGGACTCGGCAATGGCACAGTCGCCGAGGGCTGGCTGGCCCGTGCCGTCGCCTTCTGGGAGGCACAGCTCGGGTGATAACAGTTGGTTCAAACTGCCTAACTGATGGAGCCTTCTGCGAGGCCGCACGGGCGGCTATAATACAGTCATCTTGAGCCACTTTGTGACGAATTCCATCCTGCTGGCCGTGGCCCTTTGCGCGTTAGCCACCCCTTCTGGCAATATGCTGGCTATGCTGGCAGCACTTTATAACAAGGATTCGTTTCTGCTGGCGACGGAGGGCATTTCCCTAACGACGGCGGTGTCGGTTGTCACTATGCCGCTCGTGGCCTGGATTGTTGGCATCGGCTGATGCTACTTCCTCATAATCGACAAGATTTCGATAGGAGATGTTTGGATATGAAAATCTTATTTATCAATGGCAGCCCGAACCGCGAGGGCAATACGGCAAATCTGGCAAAGGCACTGCTCGCCGGCCACGAATACGAGACGCTGATGCTGACGGACTACCGAATCAACGTCTACGGACAGGATCTGCCAGGTGACCAGCTCGAAGAAGTCCTGGCAAAGATCCGCGAGGCAGACGTGCTCGTCATCGGGTCTCCAGTCTACTGGCACAACATCTGCGGCTCGGTGCGCACGCTGCTCGACCGCTTCTACGGCCCCGTTGCCGAGGGCAGCCTGCACGGCAAGTGCTTCTTCCTTTTCCAGGGCGCCGCTCCGGAAAAGTGGATGCTCGAAGCCGGTGACTACACGATGAAGCGCTTCGCCTCGATGTACGGCTATGCATATGGAGGCATGGCCACGAACCGCCGCGAAGCCGAGCAACTGGCACAGAAGCTTTGAGGCGTGGCTGGAGAGAAAGGAGTCTTTTGATGAAACCGATGAACTATTGGAAGAAAGCAGCGGTAGCCCTGATGCTCGCGGGTTTTGGCAGCTTCGGCTTCTCGTATCAGCCGGCCTCTGCCATGCAGCATCCGGTGACGATTGAGGACCAGGGCAGTTTCATGGCTGGCGGCAAGACGGTGACGGCACCGGGCACGTATGACGGCACGAAGCCGACGGACTTCGCCGGCGAGACGCTGCATGGGGATCACGCTTACGTGTTCTACCAGAAGCCGGTCAAGGCCAAGAAGACGAGCATGGTCTTCCTGCACGGCTACGGCCGTCGAGAAGACGACGAGCCCATTCCCGGCCACGCCGATGGAAGTCTCGATGGAAAACTTCCTGAAGCTGACGAAGATCCCGACGGTCATCTACTTCGGCGACAACATCCCGAAGGGAGATACGCCGGTCGCGAACTGGGGCCAGGACAACTGGCGCGTGCGGCTGGAATCTCGCCAAGAAGTGGGAGGCTGTCATGCGCTCCTACGGCGCGGATGTCAGCGTCGTCTCGCTGCCGGACATTGGCATCAAGGGCAGCACGCACTTCATGATGGCAGACCTCAACAATCGCGAGGTCGCCGATGCAATGGTCAAGTGGATGCACGAACGCAAGCTTGACCGCTGAGACAATGGTCTTGAAAGAAAGAGAACAGGAGATTGATATAGATGGAAAAGAGACGTTTGGGACGAAGCAATGTATTCGTCAATCCGGTCGGCCTCGGCTGCATGGGCTTCAGTCATGCGATGGGCGAGCCGGTCGCGAAGGAGCAGGCTGTCCGCACGCTGCGCGAGGCAGCAGAGGCCGGCTATGATTTCTTCGATACGGCGGAATGCTATACGGGCGTATTGCCGGACGGCTCGACCTCGTACAATGAGGAGCTCGTGGGCAAGGCGCTCCAGGGTATCCGCGACAAAGTCGTCATCGCGACGAAGATGGGCGTTTACCACAATGAAGACCGCACGCTCTCGCTCGACAGCAGTCCGACGGCCATCCGCAAGAGCATCGAAGGCAGCCTGCGCCGCCTTGGCACGGACTACGTCGACCTCTACTACCAGCACCGCATCGACCCGAAGGTGGAGCCGGAGGTCGTGGCCGCCACGATGAAAGAGCTCATCAAGGAAGGGAAGATCCGCGCCTGGGGCATCTCGGAGACGACTGAGGAATACCTGCGCCGTGCGAACGCTGTCTGCCCGGTCACAGCCATCGAGAACCGCTATTCGATGATGGCGCGCTGGCATGAGTCGCTGTTCCCCGTCTGCGAGGAGCTCGGCATCACGTTCGTCGCGTTCTCGCCGATGGCCAACGGCTTCCTGACGGGCAAGTACTCGCCGAAGACGAAGTTCGAGGGCAGTCAGGACTACCGCAAGCAGATGCCGCAGTATTCCGAGGAAGGCTACGAGAAGGGCAAGAAGATCCTCGACATCCTGACGGGGCTCGCAGAAGAGAAGAAAGCGACGCTCGGCCAACTCTCGCTCGCCTGGATGCTCGCTAAGAAGCCGTATATCATCCCAATCCCGGGCTCGCGCAAGCTCAGCCGCCTGAAGGAGAACCTCGCGGCAGCCGACGTCGAGCTGACGGCGGATGAAGTGGCGCGCATCGACACGGAACTCGATGGAATGGATTTTGAAGTATTTGGCGGCTATGCAGCAAGATGAGAAAATAAAGATGCTGGTTGCAGAAAGTGGGTGTTTGTCATGGACAAGCTTTCAAGACGCAGTTTTGTGAAGATGGCGGGGCTGGTGGCCGCAGCGGCGGTCATGCCGGGCTGCTCGTCGGACGAAATCAAGAAGGCGGAGGCCAAAGAAGAAGAATTGACGAAGGCGGAGCCCGGAACGGGTGGCGACCATTACGATGCGCCGCAGGGGCGTCAGGGCGGCGAATCGGTTGTCTACTTCACGCGCGACCTCTCGGCCGCCGGACTGCTCAAGCTGTATGAGAAGATTGCGCCGAACATCACGGGGCGCGTCGGCATCAAGCTGCACACGGGCGAGCCGCACGGGCCGAACATCATCCCGCGGCCGTGGGTCAAGGAGCTCATCGCGAAGGATCTGCCTGAGGCGAAGATCGTCGAGACGAACACCTATTATCAGGGCGACCGCTACACGACGGAGCAGCATAGGAAGACCCTGGCCATCAACGGCTGGGACTTCGCGCCCGTCGACATCATGGATGAGTCCGGCACAGCCATGCTGCCCGTCAAGGGCGGCAAGTGGTTCACGGAGATGTCCGTCGGCGCGCATCTCCTGGATTACGACTCGCTGCTCGTGCTCACGCACTTCAAGGGCCACACGATGGGCGGCTTCGGCGGCTCCAACAAGAACATCGGCATCGGCTGTGCGGACGGCCGCATCGGCAAGAAGATGATCCATACGGGCTCCGAATCCGAGCAGTGGGCTATGAGTAAGGAAATGCTCATGGAGCGCATTACGGAGTCGTCGAAGGCGACAGTAGACCATTTCGGCGATCACATCGCCTACATCAATGTGCTGCGCAACATGTCGGTGGATTGCGACTGCGCGGGCACGATGGCCGCAAAGCCGACGGTACCGAACATCGGCATCTTAGCCTCGACAGACATCCTCGCCATCGACCAGGCTTCTGTCGACCTCGTCTACGCGCTGCCGGAGCACTACCGTCATGACCTCGTCGAGCGCATGGAGACGCGCCACGGCCTGCGCCAGCTCAGCTACATGAAGGAGCTCGGCATGGGCCGCGACCGCTACGTCCTGCTCGACTGCGACCATGGCGAGAAGCCCATCACGCTCGCCGACGCCGTGAGCAAGGTCAAGCCGTTCCGCTGAGATACATTGAGACATAGGTCATCGAGAAGATAGAAAAGGAGAATCGTGAGAATGGAATATACGAATCTGAGCAATGGCGTCAAGGTCCCTCTTTTGGGCCTCGGCACGTTCATGATCAGCCCGGAGGATACGGAGCGCTCAGTCTACGAGGGCATCAAGGCGGGTTACCGCCTCATCGATACGGCGAATGCCTACCTGAATGAGGAGGCTGTCGGCAGGGGAATCCGGCGCGCGCTGGAGGAAGGCCTCGTGAAGCGCGAGGATATCTTCCTCTCGACGAAGCTCTGGCCGACGCTCTACGAGAAGGAAGATGCAGTGGAGAAGACGCTCGAGCGCCTCGGCGTCACGTACGTCGACCTGCTCTTCATCCATCAGCCGGCCGGCAATTTCCTCGCGGGCTACAAGAACATCGAGCGCGCCTATCAGGCGGGCAAGGCCCGCTCGCTCGGTATCTCGAATATCCACGGCGAGAAGCTCGAGCGACTGCTCGCCGCTGCAGAAGTCAAGCCGCATGTCATCCAGCTCGAGACGCATCCGTACTGCATCCAGCACGAGACGCTGGACCGCCTCAAAGCGTACGGCACGAAGCTCATGGGCTGGTATCCGCTCGGTCACGGCGACAAGGGCCTGCTGCAGGAGCCGGTCTTCAATGAATTGGCCGCGAAGTACCGCAAGAGTGCAGCGCAGATTATCCTGCGCTGGGCTGTGCAGATGGGCTTTATCACGATTCCGGGCACGAAGAATCTCGACCACCTTCGCGCGAACATCGACCTGTTCGATTTCGCGCTGACGCCGGATGAGATGGCGGAGATTGCCGTACTCGACGGCAAGAAGCGCTACTATACGCCGGATGAAGCGCAGGAAGAGTCGTATGCCTCGATGCATCTGCCGTTTGAGAGCTGAGACCGCGAAAGATAAAGATAGTGAAACGTAAAAAAACGCAAGAGGAGTCGGTCGGACTCGTCTTGCGGTTTTTTTTATGTTGCGGGGTTGTCTTTCGTTAGCACGACGCGGTCGACGGTGGCGCCGTCCTCGAGGTGGCAGGTGGCGATGCACTTGGTTGGGGTGACGGCGAGCGTCATGTAGTTGCGGTAGCGGCCCGGGTCGGACTGATCGAGGCTAACCTTGTCGAAAGTCGTGTCGGGCGGCACGGTGTAGCGCTCGTTGCCCGCGGGGCCGAACATCAGGTAGGTGGGGCCGTGGTCAGAAGGCGTTTCGTCATAGATGTGGCCGCGGTTGCGGTACGTGTGCATGTGGCCCGTGAGCACGAGATCGATGCCGAGCGCGTCGAACGCTTTCATGAAGTCGTGGCCGACATCGCTGATGCCGCCAGCATGGCCCGTGCCCGGCTGATATTCGTCATAGGCGATGACGTCCTTGTGCATCAGGACGATCTTCCATGGCTTATGGCTGGCTGCGGCATCGTGCTTGAGCCAGAGCAGCTCTTCCTGCAAGAGGCCGGGCTTCAGCTCCGCGAGCTCTTCAAACTGCGTGTTGAGCACGATGAAGTGGGCGGGGCCGTAGTCGAACGAATAGTAGTAGCCGGGAAAAGTCCGGCTGCCGTTGCCTGGGACGGCAAACGAGGCGAGGTAGCGGCGCGGCAGGGCGAACTTCCAGTCGAGCCCGTAGCACTCGTGGTTGCCCATGACGGGCGCGAACGGCATCGCCTTGGCGCGGCCGGCCAGCAGCGCCGCGAAGAAGCTCTGCCAGTGCCAGTCGGACTGGCCGTTGTCCGTGAGGTCGCCGATGTCAGCGAGGAAGGCGGCCTGCGGATGGCGCGCGAGTGCCTTCGCGAGCAGCTCTGCGAAGGGCTCGTACGTTTCGCCGCACTGCGAGTCGTCGATGA